>SAMEA3663046__coassemble_1084_pt1 | contig 55873 bp, 79 predicted proteins | sample SAMEA3663046__metabat2_high_PE_005 | metagenome-assembled genome bin SAMEA3663046 (sample SAMEA3663046) | pig gut metagenome | biome: pig gut; feature: pig-associated habitat; material: faeces | place: France | collected 2012
CCGGCGATTTTGGGAGGGGGTGTATTTTTCGAGACCCCCCTCCGTATGGTAATATAAAAATATAAAAATATAAAAATATAATCAGTTCTGATCTTTCTTCACTTTCTTGTAAATATTCAGAAAATCATACTTGATAATCTCGTCGATTGCTCTTTCTACTTCTTGATTGACTTCTTTCTCAGACATGTCATCAGAAATAACCGCAATTCGAGCAAGACGAGAACACGAATAATATCCCTTTTCAATATCATAGGCGAACCATTCATCGAAATGAGTAAATGGATCGTAGGGATTATCGAATGTTGTTAGCATGCATATATAATTATCCATTATATTCCTCCTTCGATTATAAATAGTTAGATATGGTAGATGTGGATAAACCTAACTTCTTAGAAATATCAGCCAACGTATAGTTAGAAGCACTGAGAGCTTTGATTCTGTTGATCTGTGCTTGACTGACAGTGGTTCTAGTTTTAGGTGTTGCTTTCTCTCTAAGAATATCAATATCCGTGTTGTTTAATATCTTTATAAGTTTACTTTCAGAAATAGCGCCAGCCTGGATGGCTTCCCACTCTTTATCAGTTATAGAAATAGATCTTTGTGATCTAGCAACAGATCCAACCTCGTTTCTATATTTTGTGAGAGCTTGTTGACTCGCTTTCTTAATATCTCCTGGTTTCATATCCGGATCATTCTGTCTCTTAGCATTTATTTCTGCATTTGCTTTGAGTTGAGCTAATCTCTCACGTGGGGCATTAAGAAGAGCAATATTCAATTTGCTTTCTAGAGAGTCTACTTCTTTCTGATATACAGCTTTGGCGTTGGCATCATATTTAATTTTACCTGTGCTTACCATCTCCTTACGCGCTTGGTTTGCCAGGGATTTCATTTTATTTGCGTAGTCAGCATATAATCTTTCCATCGGTGTATTAAAATCCGATACAAGAGAATATGCGTCGTCTGTCTCAGCCATCTTTGTGCTTTTCTGAGTTCTGTATTTTGTTACTGTTGTTTTCTCGCCGGTCTTCTTGTTTACTTTAGTAACCTCATAAGTTGCATCATCGGCGGTTTTGTAAATTAAAGATCCTTCTGGTTTATTTGGATCATACCAGGGTTTACCTTTAATATTTATCTGTGGTGTACCTTGTCTTTTTATGACAGGAGTTTCACCCTTTGCTCTAGATATTAAAGTGGAAGCACCACCATAACGAACGTTTCCATCAGCATCAACGTGTCTTTGATAAGTTTTCTTTAGTGCGGAAATGTTGTTGTCTATCTCACTTTGTTTGTAGTTGAGTTTATGCTTTTCAGCATCAATAACAACCATGCTATGACGAACGGCAGCGGCGAGTTCATCGTTAGATGCACCTTGCAATGTCATATCAGTAATAAGGTTAGAAATAACACCCATTTCAGTTTGAGTGTTTTTCATTATCCTTGCTTTACCGCTTTCAATATCCTCTTTGCTGTAAGCATACTTAAGTTTTGGATCAAATCCTTTAAGTCCTTTAAGCTCAGGTGTAGAAACGATTTTCACTTTTCCAGATTTATCATGTGTAGGAATACACATAACTGTATCACCATCAAAGTCTGCACCAGATAATCTATCAGCAATGTTTTTATTAATACCGATAGCATCAATAGATGTCGGACCTATTATCTTCTTGCCATCTGGATTCTTGTTATTAACAGTAAGAATAGGAATTTCAAACGTTCCACCATGCGGATATCTTACAAGAGCAAGTTTTGTACCGGGTTCATATCCTGGAGCATAAACTTCATTATCACTCAATGAGTTGATCGGGATAATAACATGATATTTCTGTCCAGGAAGGGCGGCGGCTTTCAAATGAACAGCAGCAGCATCGCAGTCGTCAGCAAATGATTTCAGCAAATGCTTCTTAACTGTAGGATTTGTCAAGGAATTAATTTCATCAAATTCTGCCATTTTATCAGAAGCTGCCAAATTTAATTGCTTACGAGCCAAGCTAAGTGATTGCTTAGATAAGAATTGTGAAGGCAATGCGTCTTGCCATTCATCCCAGTCACCTTGTTCTCTTGTTTTATTGATCGGTGACAATTGTCTCTTACCATCTTTATCAATATAATAGCTTTGACCGCCTGCTTTGATTAACGCTCCAAATGGGTTATCTGGATCATCTTTAATCGGTTTAAGAACAGTGTTATTTTTAGATCCTAATGCCGGAGTGCCTTTAGGTTTGTTGGTGTTAAATACGATATCAACTCCATCTGGCATATCATCTGAATATACGGCCATACCTTTAAGATAGTGAGTTCCATCTACAAGAATACGAACCTGTGCATAACGAGAATTGCCCAAAGACAAATCATCAACACCTCTTCTGATTTCTATAACACCATCTTTGTCGAGACCGCCTTCTTCAGCATATCTAATTTTAAGACGTTTTGAATCAAAGCTTTTTGGAGGCATATATTTGTCAAAAGTGTCACCGCCATCATGAGAAGCATATTCATTTATAGACTTAACTTTGTTATTATTGAAAGCGTCATATATATCTTTATGCTCTGTACCTGGAGGGCAAACAACTTTGACGGTGGTGAATTTTCCTTTATTTGTTGCTTGAGGAATACGACCGCCATAAACTGGATAACCTTCTCTTTCAAGAAGCTCCAAAGATTGATTTAGTCTTTCTCTGGATATGCCGAGTTCTCTTTCAACACCCGAACCAACATCGATAAATCCTTTTTCATCAATTTGTTTTTTAATGAAATCCGACGTTTTCTTGGCTTGATTCATTCTTGTTTCTGATTCTTCATTAAGCCACGAACGAACAGTTGATTCATTAACACCCATTCTTCTTCCGATTTCAGATTCGCCGAGACCGTCTTCTTTCAACGATTTAGCAGTTGCAACATTGAGAGCACGTCTTTCATTTTTTGCAAGGGCTTTTTCGGTTCGATATTGAGAAGTGGTCAAACCAAACTCTTTCTGAATATTTTCAGGCGTTTCGCTCCATCCAGATTTTTTTAATTCCTCGACACGAGCAAGAAAGTCTTTACCGCCACGTTGATACGGATCATCTCCTGATCCCCAAGGATAACGACCAGAACGTCTAGGCATTCCATAATGCATTAGAATATCTTCAGCAATATAATTCATATCATTAGGCCTCCTGGTAATCTTGTTTTGCTAATATCTTGTCGAGACGAACAATCTTGTCCATTATCGGCAGTATATCTTCGGCTGTAGGATTGTGGCACAAAATATCGTCATTCTGATAAATCCTAAGCTCAATGTTAATATCTCCTGGTTTTACTTTGTATTCCAAACAAAAAAGAGCAGCATATATTTCGAGTTGCTCCATGTGGGCTGGAATTTTTCCTGTTTTTAAATCGTGGATTCTTAGTTCTCTATTTCTAAAAGAAATAGCATCGGCAGTGCCGAAGAATCGATCTGAGTAATATAAAACAACCTCAGTGTCCATCTTAAAGCCAATAGCATCGTTTACATATGCATAAAGGGTTTTCTTGGATCTTGGCTGTTTAATTCCGAGATCGATAGTGTTCTTAGCCCATTCGTGGAATTTGGTTCCCATTTCAGCAGCCTTTTTATTTGTATATATTTCTATTGCTTTGTCGTCATCATATCTAAGCCAACTAGGTTGACTAGGGCTAAACGGAGCATGAGCCCCTTCAAGACTTGTATGTCTATTAAATATCATAATTGTTCTCCTTTTAATCCATGAAATAGTCAGCCAACTCTGAAAGGACTTCGTCTTTGTTTTCAGGATAAATAAAAGATGCGAAAGACATTTTATCCATCAAGTCAACATAGTAATCCTGATTTGGTCGACGAGGTGCGTCAGCATAATCCTTTCCTTCCAAGGCAGCCCATTTATTTCTATATAAAATTAAAAGGTCTGGAATTCCTTGAATTTCTGTTGGATCCATATGTAGAATGATACATCCTGGAAACATTCTTTTAAGTTCTCTATTTAAATTTGTTTTAAAACGGTTTTCCGCCATCTTAGATCTCCTTTCTAAAAATAGACGAAAAGGAAAAGTAAAAGCGTTAACGGCGCTTTTTACCTCTTCCTCTCATAAAAGCATGTGTTTTTTTCGCGAATCAATATTTATATCGAAGTTCTTCTATTGAACAGTCGAGAGCTCGTGCAATCTTATCAACATTATAGAAACTTGGGGTTTGACGACCAGTTATATAGTTGCTGATGTTTGATTGAGTTATACCTGTCATTTCGGACAACTCTTTTTGAGTTACTCCTTTATAATACATTATTCTACACAAACGAATTCCAAACTCTTCTCTACATTCTTCTTCTGTAAGATGCGAATCGTCGCTTGGCAATCGTCTAATTCCATGCTCCGTATCGTAGTAGGATATAACACGACCATTGTTTAGTTTGACCACCAATTCGAATGGTCCTTTCTCACGATACTCAACTGCATTTTCTGCAAAACGTGGAAATTGTTCCTTAAAATTTTCAAGTAGTCTATTGTCCATATTTAACCTCTTTTTGTAGTGAAAATAGCTTGTGCCCAAAAACCCACTTTTTTTTCGCCAAACTCTTTTAAAATTTTAAAATATATCATTTATAATATATTTTTAATTTTTTGTCCGATATAGGTAATAAAAGTGGGCAAGTGGGCAGAGAACACGAAAAGTGTTTCAAAACCCTCAAAAATGCCCATTTTTACCCCTTTTTTGGCCGTTTTTGGGCAATTTTAGCCATTTTTTGACCAATTTTTCTGCCCACTTTTTTTCGCAAAAATGGGCAAAAGCCCACTTTTTTTGGGCAAAACGAAAATAGTGTGAATTAAATTTTTTAAAAAACGTTTTCTGCCCACTTTTTAAAAAATGAAAGTGGGCAAAATTTACGTTATTTTTCGGCTTTTTTACACCGGAAAGTTCTTATAGTCGTCTTTAATCGAGACGTAATAAGGAATGAATTCCGTTCCAAAACCTAGGATGTATCCTTTACTATCGACACGTACGGACACCAACCAGCCACCCATTTGAACGGATATTCCTTTACCTCTGGTGAACGGTGTCTGTCCTTGGAAGCACCCAGTTTGAAGAGCATGGATGTTTCTGTAGAATAGATACTCTGCTTTGTGATAGTGACCTACTGCCAGGATATTCGGTTTTGAATCACTCTCCATAGCTTCGATCATCTTTTGGATCTTATAGCTAAGAGCATACGCTGTTCCGTCCCAAGGATGTCTCAACTCAAGCGTGCAATTCGGTGTAATATGCACAACGGCACAATCCCTTCCCAAGTACTCCATGTCTGGTCTTGCATTTGCAATCGCTTGACATATATCATAGCCGACTTGTTTATATATACTTGCATCGTGGTTGCCACTGATGAAATGTGTGGTAATACCATTTCTCTTAGGATAGTTCTTTATAACGTCATCGCGCATGTCGTCCGCTGAGATATCATAAAGTTCGTATTCATGTCCAGTACGCATCTTAAGTCCATCGACAAGGTCTCCGGTATGATACACATCCTTGATTCCTTCTTTTTCACAAAGATCATAGAATTCGTGAAGATATGTAAGTTGAGTGTACTTACTTCCGATTTGAGTGTCACCGATAATTGCAAATCTGATAGTCCTGGTTCCATCCCATTTGGAATTTACATGGTTCGGTTCTTGGTTCTGTACAACGACTCTTTTTTCTGCTGACGTATGAGTTACTTCAGGAGTCGTTAGTAATGTTTCTGGATTTCTTGGACCGCCATGCCTGCGAATCTGACCACGAATCGCATTATACATTCCATGAAGACCAAATTCCTCTTCGATTACGTTTGTTATTTCTTTCTTTGATAAATTAGTTGTGCTGTATAATTCCAACGCTCTTTCTTGCCAACTAGTTGGTTTTGCTGTTGTCATTCACACACCTCCTTTTTATAGTTCTTTTCGAATTCTTCATATTCTGCACAGGTTCCTTTTTTGCAGTCACTGTGAGGACAATGGTTTATGCAAAAGTCTACCAATGGATCTTCAGTTTTTCGTACGTACCCGGACTTAAACATCATATTGGAGCAGCTATTTGTAATACCGTTAAATATCTTTTGTAAACTCATTTTTCTACATCCTCCGTCGTTACTTCGTCAAATCCGCCAATCTCGTATACCCTTTTAAGATCCTCTCCGAAGTACTTTAGTTGTTCGTCTTTGTCGATCGCTCCAATATAGAAGTGGCATATTACATGAAGATCTTCAGGTACGAAATCCTTAAAATCTCGCATGGGCAAACAAATAGCAGGATAACGATTGGCAAGCCAATTGAGGACTCTATTTAACGCCTCCTGCTCTGTCTCTGCACAAACGTAATATTTGTAAATCCAATTATTCACTGAGATTTTGTAAACCTCATATTTTTGACGCTTCTTAAACATAGTCTAATCTCCAAGTTTTGATTTTGTTTCTGAATTGGTGAATATAGAAAACAATCGGCCAGCACACAATAAGCTTCCGAAAACAATTAGCGTTATTCCAACAGCTTTTGGCAATACTGCAAAAACACCAATAAGTATAAATGCTATTCCTACTAACATTTTTAGTCCTCCTTATTCATATATCTTCTTTGGCGGTCGCTCGTTATGCAGTTCGGTAGCATCTGATGTGACATTGCAATATATATGCGGACTTATATCGAATGGGGTTGTAGTTGGATCTTTTGGATGAGGAAGATTCGGATCATAATAATATGGGGTAATTGTTTGGAGTTTTGAAGATCTTTGTCCGTCTTCGAATCCAGACTCGTATGCTTGCTTAATGTACTCTTCGAGTTTACTTTTAGATATTGTCAGTTCGTCTCCTTTTCCATTTACATAGATAATAACTGGTTTCATTTTATTTCTCCTTTCTTTTTATTTTTGTGACCCAAGCATCCGACACTTGGTGATATCCATTGATTTGGTATTTCTCCAGTTTTAAAATATTCATATACACAACTGTCCGGTTTATAATCCTGAGCTAGCCATTGTCTGAATGCACTCTTTGGATCTGTATGTGAGTTGAAGTACATGAATATCGGTGGATTATAGCTAAAGAATACTTGCGAGAATTCTACATCCGATAAGCTTTTCAACCAGTCAAGGTTGGTCTTCACTTCACAGATACAAGGATCATAGTTGTCCTCTTCCATTTTGTTTTCAATTTGATAAAGACGTTCATATATCATATTTATGCAATCTGTATGATTACACAATTTCTTTTCTCTGGAACAATGATCACAATTAAGTTTTCCGCTTCCTTTGTTTGTCAATCTTTCATACATTGCTTATTCCTCCACAGCCATAAGATAAGTGCCAGACTTAAAAGAACCACTTTCTTGCATCTTTTTATGCTTTGCAAGATCTACGTCAATCTCTGCAATATCGAAAACTTCGTATATAGTTTCGATCACCTCAGATATATCTGCTAACTCATTGATCATTTCTTCTTTTGTTGTTGCTTTCGAGACCTCTCTCGATTCTTCTATGAGTTTAGTTTTGAGCATCTTTCGAAGGTTCTCGCCATCCAATGTACAAGAATAAACTGTCTTTCCTTCGTTTTGAATGATTTGAGGAATCTTATCCCTCACCAATTTGTTATAAATTTTCATGATTAATTCTCCTTATCTTTTGCCAGATCGGCATATGTGTATCGTTTTACCGACAAACTATTCTCTGCTGTTGTTACTGGTAAAATATATTCACCAGAAACAGTCATTTCGTAATGTTTTGTATTTAACTGTTTCAGATAACCACCGTGACTTTTCTCAAAGGTACGTTTGCGTTGCTTAATTCTACGGTAGTGACAAAGGTTGTCTCGTCTACTCCATTTACGGAAACGCCTATCGTAGTAATATTCATCAGCAGCTTCTACTCCAATCGCATTGTCAATTTTAATCATACGGTCATAGAATCGATCAATCCATTTTGTGTAGTATTCTCTCTTTGTCTTCATATTCTTTTCTCCTTTTCAAACACTCTTCACACGGAATATACTGGCCACAATTAGAATCCCATTCAACACACTTATCGAACAAACTACATGCAATTTCACCATACTTAGTCCAGTTCCATCGATTTACTTTGAACATGCAATCGTCACAGTACTCTGGCACATCAATCGTTATCTTTGGCATCTTCCACCTCCTTTGCCATATCTTCTTTAGCTATAGCCTCATTTAGTTTCGCATACCTATTTGCTTCATTCAATGCCTCATAAGAAGGAACTGTTACTATCTCACCACATTCTTTGCATTTGCAGATATAGTAGTCGTCAAGAATAATATAATGTCCACAGTAGTATGTTCTTACATGCTTCATGTGTTTGACAATATATCCTACTTCTTTTTCGCAATTGCAACAGAACACTTTTTTCGGTGGTCTATTCGACATCGACTGAATGACATATAGAAATTTGCAGTCAACGTCAGAACCTTCATACGGACAGCTATCGCATGTATTATTATCGTTACAGACCATTTTCCAGAATTCCATCTTCATCATGTTTGCACGAAGAAGTTCTTCAACTGTAGGTTTATTCGGCTTGAAATATTTATCGTCTGTCATACATTATCTTCCTCCTTTACAAGATCGTCGATTAATTTTTCAAAGAACGGATAATAGTCTGTTCCACTCTCTTGGCAACGTATTTTTGCTTTTCTAAGTATATCAATTCGTCCTTGTTTTATTGTTTCACAATTGTTGCACCCTTTGTTTACTTCCGCTTTCAACCTTTTAATCTCTTCTCTTTGCCAATCGCTCAATTTCTTAAGGTCATCGCATTTGGTTTGAAGTCGGTCTGCCTTGTATTGAAACGGTTTCAAATAATGTTCTACGCCAGTAAATTTAGCATTCGCGTCCCGTGCAATTCGTGTTTGCTTTGCAAGTTTTTTATTGAGCTGCTCGATTTCCTCTCTCAACTTGTTAATTGTGTCAGTTGCTCCACTATTAGCTTCTCCAGCACTGGCGATAATGGAGGCTGCATTTTTGATTTGATCTTTTGATTTCATGTATTCCAAGAAATAATATTTTTCTCTTTTTTCTAGAAGTTCATAGGCGGCTTTGAGTTTTGTGTTCTCATCTTGCAAAAGTTGTATTTCTTTTCGTTTTGTCATTTGCTTGGTACCTCCACAACGATTCCAATAAGATCTGTTCTGTCAATATGATTCGGAACACCAACAACCATTTCTACATTATGATAACGGTATTTGCTAGGCTTTACATCAGGATGCACCCTATAATAATCGCAATCGTCAGGCTCAGTTATTTGCCAATCCATAACAGTTTCGAGTTTGTCGAATTTTTTGCAGTAACGAGTAATAGTATCTGTTATTTTTTCAGGTACAATTTCCAAACTATATATCTCTACTGATGTGTTATGAGCAACGAATTGTTCGACAAAATCTATAAGCTTCATTGGTTTTGTATATTTACTCATCTTTTGCCTCCGTTTGTTTACATTTTTCATCGTCGATATAACCGCCAAAACCACACCATTCTGCGTCACCGTAAATATTATCAAGCATCTCAGTAATATGTTCGAGCACTTCGACCCCTTTTTCTGCAAAATCCTCTGCACAAATTATTTTAATCTCATATTGCTTCATATTTTACCCTCCAGATACCGAATTATTTTTTAGTCCATTTCCATATCGCTGATCCATTTTGCGAGAACAGCTTGACAAAATTTATCTGACATATATTCAGTATCTTTTGACCATTTTCCGGTTTTTTCGTTGTATTTGATATTTAGTTCACCGAATCCAATTCCTTCTGCACCCCATTCTATATTAAGTGCATATGTGTCGGGTAATCTCTCATTACATTTGTACATTCTGCCATTTGCATAGTTTATTTCGTATTGCTTATCTGTTGTCATTTTTTGCCTCCGAAAATATATTCGTTTACCGCATTCTTAAACGGAATACATTGATAATCTTTCAATACAAACATCCACGCATTCGGTGCGTCGTATTCGTACAATTGGAATATACAATCTTTCCAATTCTTCATATTCGCTGATTTGAAGCGAGGCACTTGTATTTGGTACTTTTTATCGCCGACAAAAAATTCCAATTCCATAGCCATACCGTAATTGAACTCTACTACAGAATCGAATTTAACCTTATTGGCATTATTACCGAAAAACATCTTGAATATGAATTTCATTGTTTTTTCTGTTTTGTCATCTTTGGGTTCTGCCCATACGTTATGCAAGTCCATATATAAGCCATAATCGTCAAATCCGCTCACGATTGCGGCAGCATAGCTATTGAGAGAGTCCAATTCGATTTCAATGTTTTTCTTTTCAAATTCACGAAAATCGATTACTTTCTTTACTTGTTCAAGACTTTCCGTACAAGGTATTATATTGTCAAACATTATTTATTTCTCCTTTTTGTATTGTCTAGTAGTTGGACGACGTATATATGCTCTCCAAATATACTTTAGACTACGATAGTGATTAATCCCATTACGATTTGACCACTTATTTCGTTTCTCAAAATAGAAAATTGCTCCTTCTCCCCGGCCTTTTTCTTTCGCAATTTCATCTATTTTACTTAGCCAATTGCGATATCTCTTTTTCTTATATTCAAAACTACTCTTCATCGTCTATCTCCTCTTTCTTCACATAGCCTAGGTTAACTAGGGTTCTGGCGATCGATCGTCTATCGTCAAGTGACAAATCATTGCTGATAACGGCATAATCTATCTCAATTGCTAGATCATATATTCGTTCTTCATCGCTCATCACTTTTTCAATCGCTTTTTCTTTTTCGTCATCTATTATTCTTTTAATCTCGTCAATATCCAATCTATTATCATATTCAATCTTATAGTCCAGATCTCTAATATCACGCTTCAGTTTTATAATTTCTGAAATGATAAATCCGATGTCTAATGCAATTAATGAGCCCAATAGTCCAGTAACTACAATACGACCGCCTGTCGCATCTCCAATGACCCATAATAATGCGATCCCGGATGCTATAAGCAGCAAGATAAAAAATCCAATAATTATGCATACAATATCATCGTTTATTTGTTTCATATTTTACTCCTTTTTGCATTTCTTACTTTTCTTTTTATTTGATTACTTTTTGATACTTTGAAATAAGGGTGTGTTGCTGGTTCTTTTTGAAGCCACACTCTGGGAAGACCCATTAGTGATTCTTGCTCTTTTTGAGTACCGACATTCCGTTCATAAATTTCTCGACATTTATCATATGTTGCCATCGTTATAAGATTCTCCTTCTATATGCACAATTGCAGTTCTTTGATGAATTTGAGCAACCATCGCTCTTTATTGTATCGACAACATAAGGTTGGGTTGTTACTGTTCGTTTAACTATACCTTTCTTATGAATACAGTCAGCTTCACAAATACAGTAATATTGTTTCATCTCCTTAACTTGTTTTTTCATATTTTACTCCCTTACCAAAACAGTCCGCCAAAGAATCCAGTTAAACCAAGAAAACTCAAGATTGCTAAAATCAACGCCGAAATACACATTGTACTTACCTCCTTAACTTAAAAGTTTTTGACGAATATCGTCGTAGAGTTCTTGACGAACTTCGTTGTCGTGATCTTCAAGTATACCAACCTCACATGTTTCTTTACTCCAACAGACATGAGGACACATACAATGACAAAAGTATGTAAAATCTTCTCGACGAACATAAATCTTCTTTTTCGTCTCAGTTGTTTGGTTGTTTGTTTTTAAATCAGTTATCAATTTTTTCGCTTTGATCTCCATATTTATATCTCCTTTACCACTTAACAAATTTACCTTCATTGAATTGCTTCTTTTCGCTCAATGCTCTGGATATAGCCAAATCAATGCCTGACCGTGACTTTAAGTGGTAATAGTACAGGTCAGTATAAGGTGTGTTTAATCTATCTATTCGTCCGGACGCTTGCTGCATAACTTTGTATGAGTAGTTCTGTGAATAGAATATAATTGTGTTTGTTTTGATACAGTTCCATCCTTCGCACCCAGCAGTATACTGGACTAAATATACCCATCTGTCGCTATCAGGTACTGGTTGATGTTTGTGTCCGTTCCATTGAGCTACCTCAATATCTGCGCCTTGAACTAGATTCATGAGAATATCCAACTCATAATCAAAGTTATAGAATATGATAGCTCTCGGTGTATCTTCAAGTATCTCCATTAATGCCATCTGTCTTGATTCGTCTTCGTTTACAATTCTTCTCAAAACATAGCAGAGACCCGAAGCTTGCTGGATTGGTTCGTTTTTGTATGGATCCCATCGATTCCGCATAGCATCTTTATATTTAGAAATTTGATAGTTTACATAAATATCTTCATGATGCGGTATCGTATGCCTCGTTACATCCATATCAATGAGAATTTTGTTTCTAAGTCGTACTAATCGTCCAGTGTTGACATATCTGTCGATCTTCGGATACTTAGTAAACCTAGAATATATTACGTGCTCTCGTATGAACTCTGTTTTGTTTTTATAGAATCCATTAGCGATAAAGACAGGAATATAATCTTGCCACGTGTCTCCTGGTGTTGCAGATAATATAATCCACTCGTTGTTTTTAGTTATTTTATAGAAACTTTTAACCCAAACACCTGAACCAGTAACCCTATCCTCATCAAATATGAAGAATGCGTCTTTGACACCAACATACTTGGTTATGTTGTTCCAGCTATCTACTATAACTTTATTTTTATACCAGATGCTTTTCTTTTCATCGGTAGTCAAATAGAACGGAAGCATTTCTTGTTGCCACTCTAAAGAATCTCTCTTTTTTGCAGTTGTTATAATATACAAATCTTTCGGATTCTTCATAGGAACGTATGGATCCATATCACCACCCTGCTGTTTGCAGTAGTAATATAGACCAGTTCTACTTTTTCCGGTTCCGACTCCTCCGTTTAGAATGCAGCCAGAAAACATCTTCGTAACCGCTTCTTTCTGATGGTCGGCTAAGAATGGCTTCTTTGTAGTTTGCGTCACTTCATTGATGTCTCCTTTTTAAAATATAAGAGCCCATCCGAAGACAGGCTCTAATTGTGTTAAACATTCTTTCTTCCTTTCGGCAGATATGCTTTTTTAGATGCCGGTATAGGAGTCGAGTAAGTATATAGAGCCACTTTTGTTCCGTCCTCACATACTTCTTCTTTTGGCATCCACTTCTTGAAGATCTCGTTGTAGTATCCGTGATTATCAGCCATAACTTTCTTAACAATCGCCATAGCGAGGCCTTTCTCAGGATCAAATTCTTCATGCTCACATTTAACGACCGTTTTTGTTCCATCTGCCCAGAATACAATTGTTGCGGGTTTGTTGAATATGACGTTCTTAATTTTGTCGAGCATTTCATTTTTGTTTTGATTCAATTTGCCGATAGGCATACGCTCGCTTAGACTTTTCATTATTTCTGTGAGACAATCCACACCATAAATAGCATTCGAAGCTGTTTTTGTTGGTTCTTTCATTTCGTAAACGGTACTCATATTATTTATCTCCTTTTTCTTCATAATTTATTGGTTTATGAGAATATGCGTTTACTGGATACGTTAAGCATTCGTCGCACGGTTCGTCTTCTTCCTTTGTATCTTTGAATTTACAAGTTTTACAATATTTGTTGAAATATACTTCTTTATAGGCGTCTTCCATATGAACCTCCATTCATTTTTTTATAGTGTCCACTTGGACATATACCTTCGTGTTATGTTTGTAGCAATATGCGAAACGCTTAGCTACCTCTTCGGCAGTAAGACCGTCCATAACTGAGTTTTCTTCTGTCATTTCCTCCAATGTAAGGGCACCCATGATTTCGAGGTATGAATCGTCAGTACATTGTGGTGGAATTATAGCATCACATAATCTTCTGCCTTTCTTTGAGAAAATGATGACATTTGGAAAGAAATGATTTTTGTCTGTGACATATGGCACTCCTTTCTTTTCAAGTAAAACTTTCAATTTATCCAATTCGTTCATATCTATCTCCTTTCACTTTGAAATTAGTGGATAATAAAAAGGAGGCCACCAAATTAAAGGCGACCTCCAAATTTCTTTATTATGCTTGTTGCATTCTTGCTGCAAATCTGTCGATTTCTTGAACAACATGAATCGATTGCAAATATGCAGTACGTCCTTGTTTACCGTTGACTTCCCAATCGTATGGACGAATATCCAAATCGACTCCCAAGATATCGACATCATCGAGACAATCGATTCCTTCTTCGTCGAGTTCGACTGTTTTTTCACCCGATTGCAAATATACTTTCGGACCTCTTTCGTTGAATTTGATCTTAACTGGGAGGAACATGAACGGAGCATCATCCTCATCACGAGGCGGTTTGATCTTCACATTCCAACCTCTATTTACGAGTTCGTCTGCCATGTCTTGATCCGGGATGACAACTGCAAAGTTTCTGTCTCCTTCACGATTGAACTTTGAACCTGTTCCTGAAAAGTTGCGATACACAATTCGTGCGTCGTCGATTTGCAAAATATCTCTTGGTGCAAAAGTAATTTCCATAATTAATTTCTCCTTTTAATTTTAATCTTCATACCACGGAACATCATCGTCCGTGTCATTTTTAATATAAGGATCATCCGAAACAAACCATTCGTAATCACCTTGAGCCGCAATTGTTTCTATTGCAGCATTAGCTAGACTGTCATAATACGATCGATCAATATCATTTTCTTTACCGAGATCTTTTACCATCTCAGATTCAAGCCAACGATATCCTTTCGAACCAGTAGCAGCACTGTACTTTACATTGCCATCTTTATCCTTTCCTTCACGAAGAAGCTCTCCGCCGCCACAACCAGGCTTTATAGGACAGAAGCTACCGACCTTTCCGATGAACACATAATTATGTCCTTTTGCTATAAGGTCTTTTAACTCTTTTTGCCGCTCAGGCTCTCGATTACCCTTTGTAATAACAAATAGCTCTTTCTCAAGCATTGAAACGTCTGGAAGATTTTCGTTCATATCCAAATATAATGCACTTGTGACAGACTTCGTCTCACACATATCGCCAAATTCAATTGGTTCCTTGCTGAACAATTTCTTGAATACATATGGAACTGCGAATTGAGTACCAGTTGCTGTCCATTCCCCAGCATGTTCACCATCCTTATACTTGGCAATATATACAGCATCGTTTACAAGGCACATTCTGTCGTACGTAGCCTCGTGCTCAAATGTGTATCCATAAAGCTTTCCGAAGTCCATAACAAACTGGATAATCTCAGGTGTAGCATCTGGAATCTTAATTGAGTCGGTCTTAATATGTGCAACCGTGAAACCTCGTTTCTGAACTTCGTATTTAAGATTAATCATGAACAATGCTCCACGCTTCGCCACAATATTATCCTTGTTACGAATATCCCTGAACGGATTTTCGAAGTTCGCCGATGTTAAGCCATAAACTGAGTTAATAGCCGTTTTCAATGCATTAGCAAGTTCACTCGCGGTCATCTCACCGTCTATTACCTTCTTAATATAAGGCGTCAACTTACCATCTAGCATTGTATTGACCACTTCCCAGTCTTTATGCTTTATGCTGACACGACCCTCAACGATCTCACGGAATGCTGTTGTGAATTTAACACCGAACAAACATTCAGCAATAGCGCTGTGCGGATGCATTGAAGCAATATCCAACAAAGCAACGTTGCCGTACATACCAGGTTCAGCATACACGTATCCACCTTCTCCGACTTCTTCGCCACGATATGTTGATACACCATTCTCATACTTATACCCTTCAAAATATGGGAGAAGACTCTTAGCTTCGCCATGTTTCTTCGCCATCATTTCAGGACAAGCCATCTTCAAGAATTTGAGAGTATCTTTATCAAGCTCGTATACCGGTTTAGAAAGGTCACGATAATTGAATTGATCTTGAGGATTGCGGTTACCACCAAATATGATCTTAGTGGTTAATGAGTTTGTTGTATCATTGACCGTCATGCCAGCCAAGTCAGCCAGAATCTGTCGTGCTGTCCAGTCCGCAGAAAGATGGTTGAAGACCGCTTCTGTCGCAATAACATCGTTATCACAATATTCAGCAACCTTAGTCCACAATTTTTCAGGAACTGGTTGATCCCACGGTAGACCGAGTTCTTGGTGGTGAATGCCCAGATCGATCTCAAATTTCTTAAGACTCTGTTTGTTACCAGCAGATGCGAAGTCATAAACGTCCGTATATGAGATGTTATAAGCCTCTCCGAAGAATACATTTTTGTTTCCGTTCTTATTACTGTTGATAATCTTTTCAGAAAGTCTGAATAGTTGTTCGTTGTCATAACCCATCAGTCGAGCGTATAGAATATGATTGTCATATCTTCTGCAGTTGAACCCAACAAGCCTATGTCTAATCAAACCCTCAATGTCTGTAGAAGACGGATTTATCATTCTCACAACTTTATTTTCCGGACCTTCAAATTTCCAGTTAATCAAGAACAAGTTTGGGAATACTTCAACGTCATAAAATACAAGTTTATCATCCTCACTATTTACTGGTTGAGCTGGTTCGTCAGATTTGAAATGCATCTTATTCACGAGTTTAATGCAATAATCTGCCTGATTTGTGCTATTAGCAGCAAAAGCTAATACATCGTTTTTCATATCCGAGACATCATAATTCAATCCCTCATTATAAGAATCTTCCAATATCTTATAAATGAAATCAATACTTGGTTTTGTTCCGGGATGATATTCTTTTTCAAGATTGCGCTTGATCAAGGTTCTAATTCCCTTCTCGGATTTTATCACCTCTTTGTTTACCATTTTATCTCCTTTCAACGGCAAGCCAGAATTGATAGTAGCTATCGGCAGGTTGTTACATTTTGTCAACTTTCTTCTTAGAGATTGTTTGCCAGTAAATACTTTGATTTCAATATTATCATCGTATATTCTACTGAGCTTTGTAACATCACCAGAATAAATATAATGTAAATGTATTCCACCTCCACTTTTGCTGAGCTCAGCATAAGTTGCCGGCCACTTACTAGCTTCTTCTAAATTTTTATCGAAAGATTTGTTTCCATTTTTATCCTTAATATCAAAATCTATTACAATATGATTTTCAGGAACTTTGACATAGTGCAGTTTTGTCGTATCCAGATCGGATAGTTTTGTTGTAACATCGTCCCATTTTTTGCTTGGCGTTTCTTTTGATGTAGCATATTGGGCGAGGCAGTCAGCACACTCAATGTCAAATATGGATTCATCTGAATCGATTTGAATTAGATTTGTTTTGATCTTTTCTTTTTTCTTATTTTTTGTTTCATCTTCGAATTTGTCGGTTCTAAACCCACTGTAGTAACTGCGGGCTCTAGTTCCGTCATCGAAATTGAGTCTATCATTAAATTCCCTGAAGTAGTTTTTAAGCTCTTCTTTAAATGCTCTCTGAGGAAGTGGATATGAAACTTTTGCTTCATCGCAATATGTTTTATACATCTCCCAGGCAGCCTTCAAAGTGATACCGTCCTCTTTCTTGAATACATGGTACGAATCAATTACAAAGTTGTAAAAGTCGTTCGATGCTCCGAACATTGCAACCGGAATATAGTCATCATAGGCATGTGTATCACTTAAATATACATCTTGACAATGATATGCAATAGCACCCAACTCAAAACTAATTTGTTTTACAAGTGCTTTATATTCCTTCATAGGTAGTTTGTTTCCAGTTGGAGAAACATCTATCAAACGTCTGATAATACCCGACTTAGCATCTGTGATCTTTACAGGCTTATTAGTACCCATAAATAAGAAAGCCTTAAATCTATTTGTATATGTAGATTTAAACTTCTCATTTACTGTCATAAGCTCGTGTGAGACCAAGCTGTTCAATCTAGAGTTGTCTTCGATCTTTGATAGATCACCATCATGTTGGATTGCAACAAGCGGATTGGTCTTAAAAGCTTCTAGGGCAAAGGAAGCACTTGGTGATCCCAAAGCTTTGGCATCAAATACTGCAAAATATCCTTCAAACAACTGCTGAATGATATCCAATACCGTAGACTTACCCGTTCCTGGTGCACCGTACAAAACCATGAACTTTTGAAGTTTCTTGGATTCTCCGGACACAATTGATCCAATGGCCCATTCAATTTTATGACGCTCTTTCTCAGAATATAGTGTACTCATGAGTTTGTCATACGCATCTATTGGACCAGGTTCTAGAGGATATGGTAACGACTTACTAGCATAGTCTCTCTTTTTCGGTTCAGTATTTGAAAATATAAGTTTCTCATCGAGCGTATGATAAGAATCTCTCTGCTGTTTTTGACAATATTTATGCCAATGGTCAATCATGCCAGTTTCCGAGTCCCACAAATGGAGAGCCTTCACTTTGTGATCGAATCTTTCGTCATTTTCTTGAGCGAATTCATCAATGGCTTTGTCGATTAGCTGAATTGCATCTTGTTCGTCCGTAGACCATAGCCCACGATCTTCAAGCCAAACAGCATAGAAATCTCCACCTCGAATCATCAAATCAGAGCTTTTACCTACAATAAATTTTGGATAGACTTCTGTATAACCTCGTTTTCCTGAACGAGTTGAAATCGTAAAAAAGTCAGCCATTACATTTTTTATTCTCCTATTTGTAATAAAGTTATGCTAATAGTTAAGCTACACAATAGTGTCTAGATACCAACAAAGTTGATACCATATTTCAACCTTTCGCAAGTCACGCCCGCAATGTTTTATCCTGAATAGTCCGCCTTTACCATCGGGATCATATTCTCGATTGAGAAATTTTTCAATAACATGGTCAACATATTCTCTATCAAAATTATCGTCGGTCATTAGCCAAAGTCCGAGGTTTTTAACCATACCCCAAAACCATTGGCCTGTTCTATCACCGATACTTGGATCATCCATAATAGTTTCTTCGCAACGGATGGCCAGTGCAGCCATCATTTCGAACATACTACACGGACCATCCAAACACACTGGAATATCTCTATAACCATGTGTCATAGCGAATCTATATCTTAGATCAATCCCATCCTTGGCTCTGTTTACATCATTTGGAATAGAATAATTAAACGTAATGGAATGCAAATATGACAAAAGTTTTCTATAAGAAATCTTTTTTGAATATCTTTTACCACAGACTAAGTCTGATAGCCATTCAAAATATTCGTTAATTATTCTATCGTCGCTCATTCGTCTACACTTTCAGAATAATCCGGTTCGCTTCCGACTACAGTAGCGTAACTTCTTGTGTCACGAAGGATCTCGTAGTCGATTTTATGTTCATCGTCTCTGACAAACACCGAATCATCCTCGTATTCTCCAAAAGTATTCAACGATCCAACTCCGACGACTTTCTCTACATTTCTAACAATTGAGTCATCGTCATATGCCAAAATTCCATCGGCATAATATGTGAGACTCACTTCTTCGTATCCAACTTCGCCGAATGACTCAGGCGGAATAACATATACGTCATTATTCTTCACGTCGTTCTCCTTTTCTATTTTTTGCTGATATCCCAAATCATTTACAAATTTTGTATATGATGGATTTTTATCAGCATTCTTATTTGCCTCTAAACAAGCATGCGCTTTTGCTACTTCATTATGAAGTGCGGTTGCTTTCTTTGAAAATACTTCCTTGACAGAATCGATTTCCTCTTGAGCTATCTTTTTATATTTTGTTTCAACCACCTTCCAGGTGACAACCGAACCGATAGCAGCGCCTACCGAAAATGCCAAGACATTTATTACTTTGTTATTCACAATTGTCGTCCTCCTATCTGTTTATTAGATACGATCAAGGATTGGGCCATCAACATTAAAATCCAACAAAATTGATCTTTCGTATCCATTTACAAAATTGCGAGAGCCTTCTTTCGTAACATCAAAGATACCGAAATCGACAAAATTGTCATGATCCGGATCTTTTTCGTCATAAATCCATCCAACAATTTGCCCCGCTCTTGTTCTAGGAATGCCAAGCATATCGTAAACATCATTCAAGAACAGATAACCTTTTGTTCTCAAAAGATCGTTTGCATAGTTTTGTTGTTGCTTCAAGTACCACAAGTTGTGTTCAGCATCCTTCATCCAACCTTCGCAACCATCTTCGAAAAAGCGCGCATATTCACTGTATTCGTTTGGATTTGTAGCTACTTTGACTGTTTTCTTTACAGTCTTCTCTTTGCCCTTTTCATCGACGACAGTTTCTTCAACCTCTGCACTTTTGAGATTATATTTGAGTTCTTTATCAAGCTCTTCGCCGAAGCGTTCGACGACACGATTTCTATAATCTTTGAAACTACGATCAACTGTCGTATATGCCGCAGCCAAAGCTACATTTCTCTTACGCATAATTCCGTTCGATGCGAGAATACAAGAAATCGAAAGAACACCGAGAGTTACTGCCGGTGCATAGAGTTTTGCCAATTTAAGACCGGTGCGTGTGTATACGATTGCCAAATCCTTTTTGCTATCTTCTTTTGTATATTTTTCCGGCAAATTTTCCGGATGTTCTGAAGCTTCTTTGATAGTTTCGATATCTTTTTTTGCTTTGCTCATGATAGAGTCGAGTTTAGTCGTAGCTTTGCATGCCAATACTGCACTTGTCACGACACCAACGACACCAGCACCGATCAAGATTTCGGGACTGTGTTTCATAAGACCAAGTTTCACTTTTCCGAAATTTCTGCTCATTTTTTCTGCAAGTTCTTTATTTTTCATAATGATTCGTCTCCTTTATTAATATAGTCTTTTACTTGTTTTTCAGTTAGAGAAAGCTCCTCTTCGATAGTCATTCCAAAAGGTAGTTCCATTTTTTCCAATTCAGAAAGTAGAACATAACCCCACTCCCAATCTAAATTGAAGATATTCATGAGGCCAAACAGAAGCCAATTTCCATTTTCTTGTTTTTCAGCTTCCGTTATTAGCCACACATCATTACCACAAGGATTATAGAATTTTGCGATTACTGTTGCATTCATACCTTCTTTTTCTTGAGATGCAAATGGATATTTTTCAAACTTTTTTTCTAAATCTGCTGTCATCAATGTCATGATAGTGACACGTCCTTTTTATTTTATAGGCAATGCTTTTGGCATTTTCAGCATGTAACCATCCCTGGTTCGGACAACCTCTGCATTACGTACATTAGTCCATCCGTATTTATTACCGGTATAATCACAACTGATTCCGACCAAGTCGTATAGATCAGCAACACTCACCATGCCGTAGGTATCAATAAGGTCTTCCATTTGGGAAATAACTTGCTCGGCGTCTCCTCGACTTTCAAGAATAATATCTTCGAAACTGTATCCGGATCTTGCAAAACCATCGCTTCTAGGACGAGGATCGTCATAACTTCTATCGTAATAACTTCTGTAAGATATCTTTGAAGCATTTGTTCTACTACCTCTACGAGAATCACCGTACAGTATCATATCGATGGTATCCGAGATTGCTTTTTTTACAGAAGGAATCACGATATCTTTTACAATATAATTCTTAAGATCGGCTCCCTCCTCTGCAACGATATCACTAAAGAATTTACGGAATCCGCTTTTCTTTTTGACTTTCACGGTTCCGGAAACTACTTTTTCAATTTTTTCTCGTTCCACAACTTCAGTGTTTTGTTCCTTTGATTTGTGTGAATTTGATTTGTATTCTGGTATTTCCATTTATTGCACATCCTTTCATAAAAATAAAAAGAGAAGACGCTCTGTTATGAGCGCCAACTCTTTAGTTCTCTTTGTCAAAAATGTTGACAAAATCTTCATCTTCTGGTGATTGTGATTTCACCCATTCTTCTGCAAGTGCTTCAGCATCTTCAGTAGATGTGTTGTTCGTCAACTTCGTTACCGCGAATCCGTTCTTTTTAAGAGCTTTCGCCATCAAGTCACAGATTCGATCTTTGTTCTTTACTATAACAAGTGTAATTATACCTGCTGCTGCAGTGGTCAAACAAAGTCCAATTCCGACTTTCTTAAGCATTCCTCTTTTTGAACCTTCAGTAAGTTCGTTGTTTTGCACAATTTCTTCAATGCTTTCATTTGCTTCGATTTTGGTTTCATTATTCATATCAGTATCTCCTTTAATGAAAATTTTTCTTCATAAAACAATCTGCTATTATCGCGAATTATTAGAAGAACTTGTCAAAGTCATATTTTGGCATAACCTTAAAATCGATAACCAAACACGGTTTTCCTTCCTCAGATAATTGAGAACTGAAATTCAGATCAAGAAATCCTGTATCTGTGTTCCAACCGAGTCTGTCACCTGTACTGGTACGAGCAAGACCTATTTCTTCATAGAAATCGTTCAATGACACATAATTTTCAAGAAGCATTTTTCTATTGAGTTCGTTTATCGCCCTTTTAATCTTCTCGATATCAGACTTGAAATATCGTCCAGTATAGTAGTCATAGCACAACGTGTCACCTTTATCAGTGATGAATATTTCATTCTTACTGACTGGATCTTTTTCCATGCGGTCTTTGTGAATCTTGTCTCTTATCAATTCTTCTTTCTTTTCGCCTATTGTTTCTACCACTTTCTCTTTGTATTCGGAGAATGCTGTTTCAGAAAGTTTATAAGCCGTTGCTAGCACTGCGTTGCGTTTACTATGAACAGAACTTGCACCTATCAAGCATCCTATTGATGCCGCAGCTATGGTAACCACTGGAATATAGCATTTCCACGTAACCTTAATAACTTCAATAGGTTTAAGTTTAGATATTTGAGGACATACTTCTTCACCGTTTCTCTCTGCTTCATCCAGAAGTTCCTGGTTTTGTCGTTTTATCTCTTTATCCATGAGAGATATAGCTTTTGGTGTTACTTTCACAGCCAATATAGTTGTAGTTATCATTCCAGCGATGCCAATTCCAGTAAGAATTTCAGGACTGTGCTTTGTCAAAGAATTTTGAACACCTTTAAAAAAATTTGTTAGCTTTTCTTTGCCCATTTTTATCTCCTTTCGTTTATTTTTGAAATAAAAACAAAAAGAAAGAGGCTTATTAAGCCTCAGTCTTTACTGCATTTTCTGTAACTGCTTTTGCTACTTTTTCTGCGATTTTAGCATCCAGATTCTTGTCGTTTACCCAATTGGATACGAGTGAAACACCCACTCCAACCAAGGTAGTTACAATTCCGATTGCTTTGATTGCTTTTTCATTCAACATAAAGCATTACCTCCTTTTCATAATACCAATTGTTATTTTCGCGGATTCTTATAATTCCCACTCCATAATCGGATCGACCGGTACAGATATAACATAACAGTCTTTTCCGTCATTCAATTTAATCTTTTCAGTGGTCAATATGAGGCTATCAAACCCGTTTTCTTCTAGTAGCTGAGTCGTCCACGCCATTTGATAGTCTGATTTCGTACTTTCCAGACCGAGAGCGGTTTTATACTCGTTTAGATATACATCTCCTCTCATTCGAAGAATATCATTAAGGAATTTCTCAGCGTTCTTAATGTCCTCAATAGATGAATTGAAGAATTCAAGGGTGCAGAAATCCATAAACATATCTTTTCCTGGTGCTTGTTCGCTTGGTTCATTCCCATCACAATTATCATTTGCAATAATTGTCTTATCGTATTGCTTATTTGCGATAGTTTGCGCTATCTTATTATCCGCATCTTCTCCGAATGTTTCTTTTACATTGTTTTTATAGCTCTTATATGAGCTGTCTAGCAACGAGTAAAGACCAACCAAGGTATTTTGTTGTTTTTTGTTGAGTGCGTTTGCACCAAATATACAAGAGATTGTAGATACTCCTATTAATATAGATGGAATATAAGCTGGACCAGCCACTTTAATAATCTCCATCTTTGTTAGCTTTTCACCCTTTTTCTCCTCTTGCTCTTTGATAAGCCTCATTGCTTTCGGTGTGGATTTTACAGCCATTATGGCTGTAGCAAGCACACCAACCGCAGCTGCACAAGACAAAATCGTTGAAGAGTTACGTTTTAAAAAAAGTTTTGAATTGTATAATGCTTTGTCGAATATACTCATGTTTTTCATCTCCTTTCAAATATAAATTCAAAAGAAAGAGTCCTATTTAGGACCCTATTCTTTTATTTTTTTTCACGAAGTACTTTCATAACTTCATCCGTTACTTTCTTTGTCTTCCAGCATAGCATTATCGTTAATGCGAACAACATGCCTGTAACAAATATCATAGTATCGCTTGTGCTATTCATAGTACGCCTCCTTGAATTTTCTTCATAACATTGAATGTAAAATTCGCGTTTAAATATCCTTATAAAAAGAAAAGAGCCAATGTTTGGACTCAAATCTTTGAAATAATTCACTTTATAAGTGTATTGCATATGATTTCAGTTTCACTGATTTTCATATCGAGTATCGCTTTTAGCGCTTCGTTTGAAATCATTCCACAGAGAGCCAGTTGATTGACTGCATGTAGAAATGCTTGCTCTTCAAGCATGTACTGCAAGTACTTTTTTCTGTACTCATCTCTTTCTCGTTTCAATTGAGAAACACTTTCGTTTAATACATCGGTATTTTTTAAAACCTCATCAATTGTCATAATTATTATCTCCTTTGATTTTATTTCATAAAGGAGAATGTAAAATTCGCGAAAACAAAGAGAAGAGACTATGTTTATAAGTCTCTAATCTTTAATCGTATTGATCTCATTTCTTAGGGAGTAGTTTATTTATAAACCCTCTTCCCATTATTGTTGTTACTGTTCCCTGCTCTTCAAACTTTAATGTTTTGTATGTGCCCCAAACTGTTATAAATGACGGTATGATAATTCCCGCTGCTGTTATGATATTAACAATCAATCGATCTCTCTTATCATTGTCCATCTGTTCCTTTCTAAGAGCGATATCGGAATCACGATATTCTTTATCGTTTGCCAATTGTTCAGTTTTGTAATTCATATCTGATTCTCGATCTTTCACCTTATCATCAGATTCATTGTCCAATTTATCTAGACTGATTGATCTGTCCATAAGCTTCGTTAATTGATCAACCGCTGTTTTATACGGTTCGGAACCTAATTCCATATCCTTCAAAGTATTGAATTCGGCAGAAATCTCATCTTCCAACAATTGTCTGTTTTTTTGATTCATGATTAATTCTCCTTTATAAAATGTAAACTAATACGTTCCATAATATAAATTGTTATTTTTGCGAAAGATCCGCACGATTGTCTACTATTAGAACAACACGTTTTTTATTGGAAAGTTTGTCCAAATCTCCAATATCGAGACGATAGACATCTTTTTCAGGATTAGAATGATCAATTTTCAAAGTTCCACACGCCGTACGTACTCTTCGAAATATAAAGCTGAATACCAACGTTACAATCATCCCTACTATGATCCCAACAATTAACCATAAATACCACGACATATATTACCTCCTTTACATTATTAAAATAATAAAGAAAATAGAAAGCCCAAGTTTCCTTAGACTATTCTATATTTTTAAATTATGAGTTTTGTCATTATTTTTTTGAATTCTTCGCTGCTAATTTTTGCTTCTACATTTGTGTTAATAGTAGTTTCGCCATCGACAATGCTGATATCTAAATCATTAAGCTGGACATTTACTATGCATCCATACTTTTTGTAAATAGATTTCTCTATCAATTTTGAAACAATACCTCTCATAAATTTAGTAGTTAATTTTAACTTCATTTCATCCATTTAAACTCACCCTTTTCTATTATTGTTTTCATAATAGACACGGTTAGTTTCGCGAAAATAAAAAGAAAGAGCCATTGCTGACTCCTTCCTTTTCGCTGGTTTGATTACGCTTCTTCGACAACTTCGTCGTTCGAGGATCTCTTCTTTGCAACAACGCGGCACACGATTGCTATCGTAGCTGCAACTGCTGCTGAAACAAGACCTGCGACCGAACCGATTATCACTTTCTTTTTGTCCATAATCGTAAACCTCCTGTTTTTACTTCATAATAATACTTGTAAATTTCGCGAATTAAAAAGAAGAGTCCTTGTTGGGCTCTCTTTTTGTTAACAACGCTGATCATCTAAATCATTAGGTTGATATGTGTCAGCTTTGTATTGCCGTATTACTCTTGCAAATTGTACACTTGTCATTACAAGTGAAATGATATTGCAAGCCAATGATACAACCAATATTGCTTTCTTTAACATAATATTTAGTCTCCTTAATTGTTTTCATAATACGGTATGTAAATGACGCGAAGAAAAAAGAGAATGGTGATTCATGTATACCTACATACGACACCTGTCAGTTTATCCACTTTATTACACGGATTCATGCATGTCTGCATACGACCGTTCTGACTTTATCCTAGCTTTCTCTCATAATACGATTTGTAAACTTCGCGAGTAAAAAAAAAGAAAAGGGCATTATTTTACCCTTTTCCATCTTTGGTTTGGATTACATTCGTCATGATAATATCCATCTGTTCCTTTGAATAACTTCTTGGCGTCATTCATTTTGTCCAACATTTTGCATTGACGTTCTGTTTCTTTCATAGCAATTATCTCACATTTGCAATCCAGAACTTGATCATTCAATTTGTTGATAATCTTGTTCTTTTGCTTGTTTTTAATAATTGATACAATCAATCCAGTCGTTAAACCAATAAGTGCTGTTGATCCAATTGATATTGCTCCAATTGCTATTTTGTTCATATTTCTATCTCCTTTGAGAATGTCTCTCATAATACGATTTGTAAATGACGCGAAGAAAATTGAAGAGGGGTTGTAGCTTTCGCTATTCCCCACTCCTACAATTATTCTAATTAAGCGAATGGCATATAATCTAGTTTATTAGAATAGTTTTTAAATCTGTTTTTGACATCTTTAGCTGAAATATCAGATATTTTAATATTCATAATATCTTTCTTTGCAGCCATCCACTTTTTTGCATTATCGATACTACGTCTGTACTCATACATGTATTGTTTTCTATCGTCTTTAGTTAAACGTTGCTCAGTGATTTGATCATAATTAGAATCCAATATTTTTTTCACATGATTAGCACTATTAATATTGGCATCAACTTGTCTTTGTGCCTTTTTAGAGTATTTATCGACAGCTTTTTTAGTTTTATGTTGTTTCCACTTCATACCAATTACACCATAATGATATAATTCATCATTGTATGACCACATAATAATTACCTCATTTGTTTATTCTTCTGTGTCTTCTACGGGTTCATTCGCTTGGTTTTGTTGTGTTGCTTTAGCTTGCTCTCTTGCAATCATGCCCTCCAAATATTGAAGGCAGTTAGACATATGTTTCGTGTCCTCGCCCTTGGTATTGATGAGCATCAATGTGTTGTAAAGTTTTGCCAAATCGTTGATAATTTCCATTTTTATTTATCTCCTTATATTATGCTTCGTATACAATTGTGTAGAGTGCGTTTTGTTTGTAGATTCCCGTAGGTCCTATATACTTAACAGTTTTACCTTCATTCTTAGCAATGAGCAGAGCAGCCATTTCAGCTTCTGTAGATGCAATAATAGGATTGTTAAGTGCAGAATCCTCTAGGATTTCTACTCTATTGGTTAGATTCTGAATCTGTTTTGACATTGTCACTAAAGTTTCATTTATTGTTGTATTATCGGCAATCAAAGTCTCAATGCTCGTAGTATGAGATTCTAATGTGTTTTTAATAATTGTATCACTATCTTTGAGATTTTTGATATCCTCTTCTACAGTGGCCAAAGATTCTCTAATAAGAGTATTATCAGCTTTGAGATTTGCTATTTCTGTGTTTACAGCATTCAAATCAGAAATCTTTAATGTATCTTTTTCTCGAGCTGCCGGGCTTGCTATATTTCCCGTAACAATCGCTTTGTGATCTTTAATTGTAACAGTAACTCTATCCCCAGCCTTTGCAATAACTGCTTGGTTTTCGATAGGAGTTAAAACTGTTGATCCATCCAACTGAACATATCCAGTATCAGATTGTATAGTTCCATAAAGAACACTTTCTCTTGGTTGTTCTGGTTTATCCTTAGTAGCTTTTACAAAATCAGATATTATATTACTGGGTAATATCATAAATTATCACCCCACAATTTTTTAGTAAACACGGCTTTTTCAGTAACCGGGCATCCTGGTTCACATTTTATACTTTGGCTTATTACTTTTGCTTTAACGTTTCGCAAACCTGCTCTTACATAATTTAGTTGAACACAATCGCCGATACGTACTGGTCTATAACCATGTGTATATGTTACCGTATATTCAATTGTAGACAAATCCTTAAGAACTTGTTTGGCATATTCATCAACTTGAGATTGATTAGTAACACCAGCTAAATTCGGATTATCCACTCGACGAGTGATTTCACGACCACGATTAACAATCGAAGTCGGACTATTTTCATCATCGTTTACCGCCTTTGAATAATAAACAGCATTGCCGCTCACACAAGTAACCTCCACGACATTCGGTATTCCATATATATCGTGTTCGATGTTAATCTCAGGATACAATATTGAGCTATTACTGTCGTCAAATGTACAAACTGGCTGCAGTGCTTCCATCTTCTGAATCGGACTGAATAGAATACGTCCTATTTCATCAAGATCCAACTTATACTTGTCGCTCGATGCCAAATCAGAAATAAAAGACAGCCACGTATCATCAGTTCCAGCTGTAAAATTACTTGTGAGTTTTGTTGTTGATTTAGCCGGCACAACCGGAGCCCTAGAGTACTCTTGAGCGAGTCTATGGGCTGCGGTCATGATAGCTTCATTAGTTTTCTTCTCAAGGGTAAACCCAAGAGGAGGTTGTTTTTCTTTCAACTCAAGTAACGGAGTGTAAGCATCCATAGTAATATCCTTGATTCGTCCATCATAACTAGATGAAGGTGTTTGAACCAAATATGTTCCTAACGGATGCTTTTCTTTTACTCCATTTTGAATTGTTATAAGGTAGATTCGCACGTAACATTCGCCTATGATTTCGGTCATACTAAGTGAAGCCGAACCGAGTGTTTCGGCAGTAGAATCACGATTAATTGTGCAACTTTTAACATTACGAATAAGTTTCGTGTCTTTCCATGATATTGGATCAACAATATAAAACTCGTATGTTTGTTGCATTGTCGAAGTCCAATCTATCATCTTATACTTCTCCTTCTACTCGTTTAATACTGAGGGTTACTGGTATAGTCAACTCACGATGCTGTTGATCGAAAGAGATCGTGATGTGTGCCCAATATCCACTACCAGAGGGTTCGCGAACATAAACATCGCCCATCCAAATAGCCAATCTACGAAGAGCATATAATGTCTCTCTGTCCTCTTTCGGAATCTCAGTATTCCATGTAGCAGTATGACCCTTCTGAGTTCCGTAATAACTTACAGGATGCTCTCTACCAATATATGATATAAGTTCAACATCGCCATCGTAATCATCTGAAACATCAACATTGTAGGGAAGTTTGACAAGTGAACCTGCCCAAGCTGGCTCTTCTGGCTCTTCATTAGCGTTAGCATCAAATGAACTCCATTCCTCATTCCATTGAATTATTATTGATGATTCACCAATCGGGACCCCAGGAACATCATAATATGCGATAGAACCAGTTAAGTTATTGATCGCTATTACTCTGTATCTAGCAAAGTCCAATGATGGATGCGGATCTGTAATATAGGTATTATCCGAATTCGATAATCCAGAAATTATTTCAGTGAAAGAACCATCGGATTCACGCCTATAAACAGCAAGTGTTACGTTATCAACTGAAGCTCCATTTTTACCTGTACAATATGGTCTTATGATAGCAGAATATGATTCTGAGTCATATGCGACTTCGGCATTTGGCCAATATTCATCGTCAGCAAAAGCCACATTAAACTGCTCAGAATCCTCGCCGATTAATCCGGAGTCCATTGAAACAGTGCATACAACCTTATAAGTAATATTATTCTCAAGGCTTAAATCGGATGGCCTCAAAACAACTGTCAATGACTTAGAGTCAACATTAAAGTATTGATGATATATCTCAGAACCGGCTTTGACAATTTTCGGATTGCCTATGTTATCAACTGTTTCGTATGTTTCGGTTGAAACTACGCTCAATAAATATCCAGTTGGCTTCTGGTTGCTTGAACTTTCTGTTATGTTGACCTGCAATGGATATGAAGTAAGTACTTCAAATGTTGAACCAGAACTATCAGCGAGGCTAATTGACAATATTGGTGGAGCATAAACATTCACGGTTCTTTGGATAGACCAAGGGCCATAAATATAACTACCATCTGAATATTTGAGAATACCAGCTGTTCTTACACGCCATTGAATAACAGTACCTTCGTCATAACTTGACGTATCTACGGAATATGAATTTCCGGCCTTATCAGCATTAGCATTTGTAAGTATCCAGTTTGTACCATTATAGGTAAATTCTACCAAAGCAGGACCACCCCAAACGAGTGAACCAGATTCTCCTGCAATTACCGTCTTTGCGCCGGTGTTATTTACATTGAGCGTTATATTCTTCAATGTGTTAGCAAATTCCATGCGGACTCGTATAACTGCATCTTTAGCAAGGGTAAAATCACTTAACTCTACAACTTTTGCAGCTGTATCAGCAGCAGTTGACGAGGTACCAGTTCGGATTGTATAAGTTTTAGTTACATTATTAATAGTAACTTCAACTTGTGCAGCCATCTGATAAGAATTGTCAAGCGCATTATGAGTCCAGTTTAACGATAATGGATCACCCTTGTTTACAATGGTCGAAGATGACCAGGTTGTCGGAGATGTCGGTGGATCGCCTAATACTATAGATTTTATAGCAGTCCAATCAGAATATTTTATGTTATTGCCAAATGTTATTGCTCTAACTCTAAAGAAATATTCGTGGCCTGGCTCTAAATTATTAGTTATTTCGGCATGCCCGACAGTTACTGGTTGCTCTTTGGAACCAAGAGTTATAGACGATACTCCGCTAGGATTACTATCAAAATATCTTTTTGTAGACGTCCATTGAACTTCATAACCGTTAACGCCAGATACATCATACCAGCTAATACTAACCGATTTATCGCTTAATGCATATAGCGAGAATATTCCTTCAGAAGGACTAGGGGCCGTATCAACGTAATCTGAAAAATCCGACCAATCGCTGTATAACTCACCCCTTACTCCTCTACAAGCTACACGATATTCTCCTCCTGATTCAACAATACAAGAAAATGATGCAGTTCCGTTGTTTATCTTTGGTATTCCTTTACGAACTACTTCGGATACACCCTTGACAACTTTAAACTCAATATGCGAAGCATTTAAGCTAGAACTTATATTATCGACCTTTGCCGTTAGCTTGTAACCATTTATAGTAACAGTTGGAACGGAAGGAATACCTGGAGCATTTATGAAATAGTGTGTTTTCGCAGTTGACCAGTCAGCCTCCCAGTATGGTGTTTCTGTTTCGTTATTCCCAATAGGGCGAGTCTTCGCAACCGGCTTTACTCTAAATTTAACAGATGTTGAATTTTCGGGAGCGGACAAATATATACTTTGTTTTACTTTAACCTGTGATCTATCACCTATAAAACCGACACCATCGCCTGTATAGTATTTCCACTCAACCTCATAGTGATCAACGTTATCTTCATCCCAAGCCCAGGTTGCAAATATTGATCTTTCACTTGTAGACTGAGCTCCAAAACTTGTAATTTTTGGTCTCTGTGATGAGTTTTCAGTTTTTGGTGCAGCCGCACCAGATATCACGATAACCTGACCAATGTAAATGAGATCGGCGTTCGTAATATCTGGATTTAGAGAAAGTAGATTTGCGACTGTCGTACTATTTTTTAAAGCTATACTTGACAAGGTGTCGCCCTTTTTTACTATATAGTTAGCCATCTTAAATCCTCCTTTCTATTTTTGCTGCTCTAATTAAAGAACCTATTGCCTCAGCGACGTTGGATCCGTCGTCATATGTTATACCATTTACGTTGTAAACATTACTCGACCTTTCGCCAAGTTTGTTTCCAAGACTCTCGATAGCGGATAATATATCAAGAGTTCCTCCATTTTGACGTTTATTCATCAAAGAACTGATCGATCCTACATTTGCTAGTACACCAACAGATGGTTCCATACTAAGTAAATCACCTATTGTTCCAGCTCCAGATTCAATGTTACTCAAATCTAAAACGGGTCGAATAGATGGCTGGCTATCTATATCTGAATCAACGGCTAATGATATACCAGAAAGAGCACCAGACATTGATTTTATAGCATCATTACCAACACTTTCCGCACTATTCGAAACTTTGCCAGAATACTTGTTAAGACCTACAACAAGGCCTTCATCAAGATACTGACCAAATTCGGCAAATACTTTTGACGGCGAATGTATTCCAAAGAAATCAGCAACTTTATTTTTGAATTTTTCAAAGCCGCCTTTGACTTTATCCCAAAGTGTAGACAACTTTGTTTTAATTCCTTTCTTGAATCCTTCTATAAGGTTTCCGCCGCTAGCTTCCAGATCAACAACGCCGCCAGTCAACACTGTAACTGCAGCATTGAGTACAGCTTTGAACAAGTTCTTAATGCTAGCTATTAATCTTGGTGTATTAGTGTTTATCGAATTAGTTAATCCATCAATGAAATTAATAATCAAATCCCATCCAGCTTGAACGACTCTCGGTAATTGTTGAGAAATACCGTTTATGAAGTTTGTAACAATTGTAACAGCAGATTCTACCACTCTCGGAAGCCCAGATGCTATTCCATCCAAACATGCTACCAAAATGTTGAATACTGCAGCTACAATCTTCGGAGTATACTCGACAAGCTTTGTAAGGATTGCATCAAGTAATTTGAAGACAACTGTTACAATTTTAGGAATGCTTCTGTCTAATGCGTCCATTACAGCTACAATGATAGAAGCTATTGCGTTTGTTATTGCACCAACTGAATTTGCTATAGTTTGACAAATCAGTATTATACCTTTGCCTATGGCCTCTATGAACGATGGTATTAAACCTATTATCGTTGTAAATATCGTCTTTATCGCATTAACGATAAGAACTCCACTTACAGAGAATGCTGCAGCAAGTGCCGTTAATCCCAAAGCTAATTTGAGAACTCCATTACCAAGCAATAGCATTGCTCCCGCAAATATTAATAGCAATGGTGACAATAGAATGGCTGGTAGAGCTGCCAATACAAATACCGTAAATGCACCACCAAGGGCCATTAAACCCTTTGCCATCGTACCAAAATCCATTATTGCGAAGGCGAGACCGACTGCTATCAATCCCTTTCCTAGAATCATAAGTGATGCACCAAGTAACATTATTAACGGCGACATAAGAGCAGGAATAAGAACGGATGCTCCGAATACTATCATCGCACCACCTATGGCCATAAGACCTTTAGCTATTGTTCCAGCATCTGTTATTTTAAACGCTGCTGCAATAGCAGCCAATCCAGTTCCAAGAATTATCATTGATAATCCAAGAAGCGACAATATTCCGGTTAATGCAGCCATAATAGCAACAACTGGTTTAAATGCATATGCTGCAACGCCCAATAACGCGAGTGACACAGCCATAACCATAAGACCTTTTGCAAGGTTTTCCCAACTCATTTTACCTAAGATAAGCATTGACGGGACCAGCATACCAAGTGCCACAGCAGCTAGTATCAATGCAGCTGAACCAGCTAAAGTGCCTTTCATCACTTTGAGACCGGCAGCCAAAATAAGCATGCTGCCACCAAGAGCAACTAAACCTTTTGCAACCTGCTCCCAGCTCATTCCACCCATTTTGACTAGAGCAAGTGACATTATCATCAACGCAGTAGCCAAACCAAGTAGACTCATTGCCATATTCGGAACTTTGCCTGGAATAAGTTTCAAGAACACTATTATCTCGGCCATCATAACAGCAATCGCTATAAGTCCCTTTTTAATTCCTTCAGTGTCTATACCAGCTAGTTTTTCACATGCAACAGCCAATATATTTATAGCTGTAGCAAATATAATCAAGCTGGTTGCTACTTTCATAAACGAAGCAGTGTTCTTAGACATAAGTTTGGAGACACCTATTAGCATTCCAGTTAAAGCTGCTATACCGATAATTCCTTTAAGCAAGTTATCAGCATCAATACTTGCAACCTTCTTTAGAGCAGCGGCAAGAATTAAGACTGCTACCGACATAAGAATCATCGCAGCTGAAGCTTTGATTATACCTTTTTGCAGTAATCCAATTTTGTTAAATATAGCTAAAGATCCCATTAAATTGCCGAATAACACTGTTACGGCGCCCAATGAAGCCATAAGTCTTCCTGGTTCAATCGATGCTATAACAACGATAGCAGCAGCTAGAATTGCGATTGCACCCGCTATCTTGAGTAGTGTGTTGGCTTGCAAGTCTTTTTGGTATGCTTCAAAACAACCTTTAACAGAATTCAGTATTCCTGTAACTTTATTTGATATACTGGTAATCTCTTTGATTGATTTTGTAAATCCTCCGACAAATTTCTTGATTTCAATAAGTATTGAAGCTATGATTCCGCCGTTGAGCAAATCCATAGCCGTGTTCATATCACCGCCTCTGAAAGCATTTCCGAGAGCTTCTCCGATGGATGATATAACTGATTTTATCTTATCGCCTATCCAACCAAGTATTTTGCCAAGTCCTTGGAAAAGCTTTAATAAACCTTCAAATCCAGGAGCTATTATGTTTTGGGAGAAGAAGCCGACTACAACTTTTATTTTTCCTAGGAGAAAACTAAGAGCATTAGTTATCGTGCCTATTACCTTAGCAAAGAAACCAGATTCTTTTATTGAATCTCGTAAATAACTTAACCAATCACCAATTGCTCCGGTAACATGGACGAATTCACCTCCGATACCAGCTAATTTACCGATTAGTTTTGCAAGACCACTTATAACTTCTTTGATGATTGTTACACCAATATCGATAACTGCAAAGAAACCTTTAAATGTTGATTTGACTTTTGCTTGTGCTTCTTCACTAAGTATTAGCTTTTCTGTGAATTTCTTTATATTTTCAGTTATCTTGAGTAACTGGTTTGATGTGGTTGCAGGGAATATCTCTCTAAACGCTTCTTTGATTGGATTGATAACACTTAGAAGAGCTTTAAACGCATTCTTCAAAGAATCAATTATCATGTCTCTACCGCCAGCATCTGCCCATGCCTGAAGCATGCTATTTCGAGCTTCTGCTGAAGAGTTGATAATCTCACTAAATACATCGGACACACTGGTCCATAATGCTTTAGCTTCTTCGAAGTCACCAATCAAGATTTCCCAAGTTTGAGTCCATCCCGATTGAGCGGCCTCTTTAAGAGTGTCCATCAACTGAGTGAAAGTTTTAACCTTTGTTGCTGCATCGTTAGCTGTTTTACCGAGCTTGATTATTTCTTTAATCTGTTCCTCGGTATAACCCATTGATTTGAGTTGTTCTTCAGATAAGTCTCCAGTGAACTTACTCAAAGTTTCAGTCAATATTGCTGAGGTCAACCAACCATGTTGCAATGTTTCACGGAAGGAACCTTCATCCTTTATCATGTCATCTATGGCAATTCCATGGACCCTTGCGGTTTCTTTTAAAGCATCCTGGAAGACTTGACCACCCATACCAGCGTTAACGACAGAGTTCCAGTCCATCAATTTAACTGTACCAGATGACAACGCTTGTGAAAGTTGATACATCGCATTTGATGCTTGTTGCGAGGTTGAACCTGATACAGCTGCCAAGTTAGCAATACCCTTAATTGCTGACACTGAGGTGTCCAGGTCTACACCAGCTGCCGTGAAAGTACCGATATTACGAGTCATCTCCGTAAAGTTGTAGATGGTCATATCGGCGTAACGGTTCAACTCATCAAGAGCAGTATTAACCTGATCAAGTGTTGTGCCTTTACTTTGGGTATTTGCAAGAATCGTTTGAACTGCGTTAATCTGAGTTTCGTATTCTTGTAAACCAGTCTTAATTGGATCGATGGTGAACGCAGATATTAATCTTTTACCAGCATTGACTGCTGAATTAGCAATATTAGCAAGGGCAGTGGTGGCCGCTACTTGCAAAGCTGAGAATTTAAGACCGACTTTATGAATGCCGTTTGTAAGCGGCGTCATATCAAGTTTTTTAGTAGCCTTGTCGACATCTTCCAAGCCTTTAGCAGCACCTTTTAGATTCAACTTGCTCTTAAGACGTTCAAGGGTTTTCATTGTAGTTTGAACATTTTGCTCAAATTTCTTGTTGTCAAACTGCATTGATACAACTCTTTCGTCAACAGTCTTACTCATTGCTTAGTCACCTCCTTCCAAGCTTTATTTGCAATACCATCGAAAATAGGCTGGATAGCAGGATTGATATAATCTCTACCTTCCACCCAACCACCATTTCTGGTTGCATGCCCATATTGCAAAATAATAGCAATTGGAACTCCATTTTGAATGTTTTTGTTGTTGAATGAGATCTTTACGTTTCCATCATCTTTGATGACTTCGTAATACCAAGAATCTCTTGTGTTTCCAGTATCGAAAGGAGTTGCAGCCTTGAGCGCAGCAACACCCTCCCTTCCATACTTGTCAAAATCTATTTTTCGAGTTAAAAACTTTAACTTTTTAAAATACTTAGTTGCCTTAGAGAAGTCTCCTTTTTGTTGGATTTTTATCATAATTAAAACTCCTTTTATCTAAGCAAGTATTTATCCTTTCGTGTTTAATTGTTGTCGTCTAGCCGCATTTAAAGCAGCATTACGACTCATTATTTCTCGTTTGCTCATCTTCTTAGGCGGCTGATTTTTAATGTTGCATACTTTTATTAAGGTAAGCAGACGATTAAGATGCCACTTTTGACATTCAAACGGAATGTTCAATGCTATCATCCAGTAATATATTAATTCTGATGTAACTTGTTCACGACTTGATTTGCCAGCATTATCCGACGAGAAATAAGTAGCTGTCATAGGAGCTGCTATGTAATCTTCAATCTCTTTAATGTTTTCTCGTGTCAAGTGATTATAGACTTCAGGATCAACATTAGGAGTAATAGTCATACATTTTATGTAATCTATAGTTTCTTCCTGTGTTTTTTCTTGTTTAGAAAGAAACACCTTACACCATTTAGCTTCCCATTTAGAAAGAGAGATTAAAGAATGCTCCAACTGAAGCACTTGTTCTTTCGTGTTTATAAACTCCTGCTTTTGCTCATCCCAGAGTTCCTGTCCTGGTATAACTATTTGAAGCATTCTTATCTCCTCACTTTATTTAGATTCTTTATCTTTTTCTTTTTCTTCTGCAACTTTGTTTTCTTTTGCTTCTATTTTTGACTTAATTTTGGAATTAATTTCATCAAAAATTTTATGAAGCAAATCTCTAAGATTAGTATTCTCGTATATAGAGTACATTGTTTGATTGAGTGCAAGAATTGCAAATGCAATGGCAGCAAAATAACCAAACTCAAACTTCTTGATCGCTGCTAGATAAATCGCACTGCCAATTATCGAAAGACCGACTGATATTGCCAGATAAACGGGTTTACGATTCTCTTTTTCAATTTTTGAGAAAATGTTTGCATACTTAAGCACACCTAATATGACGATCCCAGCTAATGCTATCAATGCCAACTGCCAACCATAGTTTGCTACAAAAGTTGTTAATTGTTGTTCCATTTTGAATTATCTCCTTTTAGTCGTGTTTTTTATTTGGCACAGCATCCGGCAAAGCCAAGAATTTCTCTCTTAAACTATCCATAACGCCGTTTGCTCCCAATTGATGGTACACTTTATACATACGCTCTAAATCATCTTTAGCATCTAACGGAGCTTGTCCTTCACGAATCCATTTCTCATATCTTATTTTGAGAGTGTTCTTAATGACTGTTTGAAGACCGAGCTTGCATAGCTGCAAATCGGCTCTAATTTCTTCATCTGCAGCGCTATGCTTTTTCAGTTCTTCATAAATCTTATGATTCGCTTGAGACATATTGTCAAGAATGTCTGTTTTAAACTGTTCCCGATCAGCTTGTCGTTTTTCTTCTTCTTGTCGTCTCTTCTTTGGTCTATTGATTACTCCATTAAAAATGAAAGTTATAATCAACGATACCAATACAGTTATAGCTGTTGTTAAAATTGTCTCCAACATAATCGTTTGTCCTTTATTGTTATGTTATTTGGTACGAAAGATGAGACTCGAACTCATAAGGAAGTATCCGACGGATTTTAAGTCCGTTGCGTATGCCATTTCGCCACTTTCGCATTTGCCCCACATCTATTCTAAGACAGGAGGCTTCGGTTTCAGTCATTTTGATTGGAGCAACCGGAATCGAACCGGTTTCACCGAAAGCATCACTCACCAAGCCAATGCTTAACTCCTTGTCGGAATGACTTACTATTAACTGGCGCCGTTTAGCTTTCGCAAGGCCGCGCTTTGCCTGTTAACTTTCCTACTTTAGCTTTAGCAGGGCTAGGACATTCCCACGGCCTGATTACCTGCGGCAGCTCCAGGTGACCCACTGACATATAGCGTGGGTGCGGTCCGTAATTGTACGAGTTATTAGCTTTAAGTTCGTTTTACACCACCGAGAGCATCAGCCCATTTTTCAGTGTAAAATTGATAATAGCTTATGTTATGCTTTCTTCGATAATGATCAAAACAACCAGCCCATATTATAGACGGAAGACCTATTATAATTAAAAATAATGGTCCTAAAAAGTTACTTTGGATGGTGTGACCATATTCATGATTTTTTGTATTTTCACTAGCCATCGGATTAACAAATATAAAGCTCCCAAGTGATAAACCACTTTTAAGATTCCAGAATACAATCACTTTACCTCTATAATTATCGGTATTGTTCTTTTTACATACTTTACATATAAACCAAATAATTGATCCAAGTATGTTCTGAGGAAGCCCCCAGATGATGAGCAATATATTAATTAATATTTTCATTTGGCTCCTCTTGACTAGATTGCATATCTAGTAATTTATTATAGAGATCTTCAGCATAACTTCTCGGCAATTCATTGTCGTGACACTTTTGGATAATATCTAGTTGCTCTTCCGTGAAGTCAAGCGAATTGTTGACAAGTGCAAAATAGTTTGCAAATATCCAATATGAGTGTTTCAAACAAGCATTGCTGTTAACTTTGTTAAATACTCTCGGTCGCAAAGCGTAATTCTTGCATTGGTCTACACATAATTCAATTATCTTGTCTTTATAGTCGAACCAATTGTAGTTCTTTATATCATCGGGCATTTCACCAACGATTTTACCTTGTTGTTTTAAGTATGCAAACCCGACATTGTAGAGTTGTCTGTATGGCATTTCATTATCAGAACAGTTGAAAAACAATTTCTTGCGGAAGTCGTCAATTGTAGAACAGAATGTATCAACTCCGATTGTTCTTATAACACTCTCATCAACTTCTTTTTGTATGCATACAATATCCTCATCGCCGCAATTGGAGCAAAACGTTTTTGAGCCGGTTGTAAAATAGAATAATGTATTATTGTCCATAAGTTATACTACCTTTGTTATTATAGTGCCTACACCGTATTGACTATAAGAAGAACCCATATTTGTAGAGATATACATATCAGTATTATTATCTGTAAAGAAACCACTAGTGTTTATTGAATTATCATTTGCAACAACAGTATAATAATAATAATATATATAGCCATTATACATTCTATCAATAGTAACACGGAGTGTAATACCATCAGATGCTGGAGTACATGTTAGAATCTTACTGTTCATTTCAAATTGAAAATCTCCAGCAGATGTATTATATTCACAGTCTATTATACCTGTAAACGAACCTGTTTCTCCATCATAAAAAACAGTATATACTTCACCACCTATTAACGAACCAGTTAAATCAACAACAGAAGCAACACTATCAGATGGTAACGTTACACTACCAGAACTATCTGCCACATATGTGCCATTGCTACCTATTATCTTTGTTATAGGAGTATATATATTTTTTATATCCGAGTTTATGCTTGTTTTATTAGGAGTGGTTGATTTAACCAATTGTAATTGTAATGAATGGCCATTAGAACAATATATATTATCTCCATCAGTCCAAATTAGAGAACCATAAACTTGATTCGAGTTTGTACCGTTCCAAGTTTTCGAATTCCATGTAGACAGTGCGATATCCAACACATAATGGGATGATCCAATTGAATAATATATGTTATCTCCATCTGTCCAGACAAATTCACCCTGTATGTTGTTATAGCCTTTCCAACTCTTAACAACCCACGTAGAGGTTGTTTTATTCAGAACATATTGCGCAGATGTTGTATTAGAATAGTAGATATTATTCCCATCTGTCCAGACATTGTCGCCTTTAAAATTAGTTAATCCATTCCAGGTTTTAGTAGACCAAGTTGATGTTGATTTATTTAAGACATATTGTTCGTTTCCATTAGAATAGTATATATTATTCCCATCTGTCCAGACATTGTAGCCTTTAAAATTAGTTAATCCATTCCAGGTTTTAGTAGACCAAGTTGATGTTGATTTATTTAAGACATATTGCTCGTTTCCATTAGAATAGTATATATTATTCCCATCTGTCCAGACACGGTCTCCAAAGAAGCTAGTTAAACCCTTCCAAGATGTAATACGCCAAGTAGATGTCGCTTTATCTAACTTGTAATGTGTCTTTCCGTTTGATGCATAAATGTAGTCACCGTCTGTCCAAATATCAATACTAGCGCCAAAATTACTATAGCCACCCCATGTTTTATTAATCCATTTTCCGGCCATTGGAACTTTAGCATTAGGTGCAGATAGTTTTGATTTTTGGACTATTTCTGGGATGTCTTCTAATACAGCTAATGTTCCGTCTTTTTGCGGCATATAGTTTTCTATATTACTAACATCACTTGCACCATAAAGTTTATTACCATCTCCAAGTTGCATACCGTTCTTAAATATAGACGTTTTATAAAAAGACTTTATACCATCTATATCTTGAGCAGTATTGGTATTAACATAATTCGTAGGTATATCGCTTGCTTTAGCTCCGCCTGCTTCTGCCAAGATTTCAGAAGGGGTACGATAATATATCCAGCCACTATTATCGAACACACATACTTTACCTGTGTTTGCACCTTTGTTTGCTATTGCAGAAGCTTGCAACCAAGAACCTTTGACGTAACCAGCTGCGTTTATCGAATAACCGTCTGAACCTGGGCTATTAAGTGTTTGTTTGCCTGTAAATGTGTTGCCACCTGAGAGATTCGCTTTACCACTAATATCTTGGTGCTCTGTCAAAACAGTTCCTAAGTCAATCGTTCCTGAACTTGTTACTGTTCCTTTTATTGTGCCATTAATTTTAACAGCAACAGAGGTAACTGTACCTTTATTCTTGGTGAAACCCCAATTCTCTACATCTGACGCAGTTATAACAGCATCATCACCCTTAGGACCTTTAATGTTTATAGGAGATGGGTTGGTAAGACCACCATTATTTGTCCAAGATAATACACCAGCAGCCGAGACACTTGGTATGAATGTTGCTCCATTTGTTCCATTTGGACCTTGAGGAGCTGTGATTGTTCCGGCAATAATTGTACTGCCATCAGATAAAGATAAAGTTAGTTTATATGACCTATCTGCCATCTTTGCTCCTCCTAATTTTTATTAAGTTATCGGGGTAATTGTTGCTCCAGTGATACTGACACCTTGCGGGCCGGTTTCACCTTGAGGGCCTTGGATACCTTGTTCGCCTTGCTCGCCTTTTAGATTCTTGAATTCAAAAGAAAATACCTTAGCTGTGTCGCCACCAGTTGCTGTAACCTTTACTGATGGTGTACCGACATTAGCATCTACTGTTGCTGTGGGGGTACCAAATCCAGCTGCTGCACCTGTTTCTCCTTTAGGACCTTGTTCTCCTTGAGGACAGGTTATGGTTCCGGCATTAATTTTATTACCGTTGGATAGGGTTAATTCGAGTTTATATGAATTATCTGCCATATATATTTCTCCTTTAATTAAATCTTTGTTAGTTGTGCCGACACGACACTTACTCCATCTTCACCATCCTTACCTGGCGTGCCTTCAAATTCACACCAGGCTGTACCGTTAGAATAGTAAAGAACTGCTTTTTTATAAGTTGTTGTGCTAGATCCAACATGATGGTACATAACCGTCAGATCTGCAGTAGATGCCGATGTATTATCCAGATCGGCGTTAATTATAGGTTTGTTTGTGAGTTGGTTGAAGTCGGCAATCGCTAATTCTTTAAAAACATAAGCCATTGTTTTCCTCCTTCCATTATACTGTTGCTTCCACGATTTTATCTGCGTAATTAGACCACTTGGCTGCCGTTTTGTAAGCGTCGCCTGTTCCCGCAGGGACTATGATTTTAGCTAGTTTAGAGCAGGCGACGAAGGGTGAACTGGTTAATGTTGGCGGAGTTGTCGGTAACATTGTTACACTTGTGAGTCCTTCACAATACTCGAAGGCATAGTCGCCTATACTCGTCACACTGGCGGGAATTGTTACGCTCGTAAGTGCTGAGCAATGACTGAAAGCATAAGCCGGGATGGTTGTTACATTCTCCCCTATATTTAGTGTTCTAATTCCGCTACACCAGAATGAAGGCTTATATGATGAACCCGCATACGTGCACGCCGTCGCATTCCAATTTACTGTCGTAAGTTCTGTGCAACCCTGGAAGGCATAATTGCCTATACTCGTCACACCGGCAGGAATTGTTACGCTCGTAAGTACTGTACAATTATTGAAGGCATTATGAGATATTTTTGTCACACTGTCAGGAATAATAAGCTCTGTCACAAGTTGATTATTCAGATATAGGTTGTGCGCATAATACAACGGGTTTGTCTCACTCTTATAGTCAAAATTTATTGCACACCACTTTGCGAGATCCGAGATATAAACGCCAGTAAGTCCTGTGCAACCATCGAAGGCACCCTCGCCCATAAACGTCACACTGGCAGGAATTGTTACGCTCGTAAGTCCTGTGCAATCGGTGAAGGCATAATTCCATATCTCAGTCACACCGTCAGGAATTGTTATGCTCGTAAGTCCTGTGCAATTCTGGAAGACAAACTGAGATATTTTTGTCATACTGTCAGGAATTGTTACGCTCGTAAGTCCTGTGCAATTCCGGAAAGCATAACTTTCTATACTCGTAACACTGTTGCCTATGGTTAAGCTCGTAAGTCCTGTACAATTATGGAAGGCATAACTGCCTATACTCTTTACACCGGTAGGAATTGTTACGCTTGTGAGCATTAGGTAATTCTGGAAGGCATAAGACTGGATGCCTTTTACATCCGCTAAATCATCTTCTGTTAGTTCAGTTATGGTCTTATTAAAATATTGATTAAGCTTATTTACCCCAGCCCCTTTCATAGTTCCGACAACACCAAAAATACTTATATTTTCTTTGATGTTTTCAGCTACTAAATTGGCGTCGCCTTCCACCACCACACCAGTAAGACCTAAATCTTCGCTATCAGGAATTATAGTTTTGTTACTAGTCCCTGGTGTAACTCTCTTTTGACTAGTTAAAGGTGTTGCGTTCACAACAACTGACTTAATTCCTAAATCACCGCTATCTGGATTGATGGTCTGGGATGTAGTTTTTGGTGTTACTGTCTTTTGATTTGTCAAAGGCGTTGCGTTCACAACAACCCCCTCCAAACCAATATCACTATCATTTGGATTTATTGTCTGAGAAGTTGATTTTGGTGTTATTGTTTTTCGACTGGTGATTGGTGCTTTTTTTACAACCACGGATGATAAACCATCATAACCATCATCTGGAGTAATAGTCTGATCATTTATCTTTGGTGTTACAGTTTTAGATTGTGATTTACTTACATACTCATTAAGTATCACTTCAGACATTCCATCATATCCCGTATCTGGTTTAATGGTTTGAGTTGAGGCGGTAGGAGTTACGGTCTTCTTCTGTAATTTAACTAATCGGCCTTTTGTGATAACGCCGATTATGTCTTTTCCATTAATTTTAGCCATAGTTTACTCCTTTATGATAACTTTCTGTATTTGAATGTCGGAAGCATATTAGTTAGATCTATAAGTTTATTCACAACCGGTTTTGTTGTTCCAGTTTGGGTTTCGGCTAATGACATATCACCCAAGAATCCTGTAACTTTTCCATCATTCTCAATCGTTATTTCAGTGACTGATATAGCATACTTGTTAGTAGCTCCACTAAGTGGTAGTAAAGCGAATATGTGTCCAATAGCTTTGTCAGAACTAGATTTTTTTGTAAGTATCAGGTTTGCGTCGCCATATCTTATAAGAAAAGTACCTTCTGTTCCTATAACTGTTTTACCAAATGTTCCAGTTAGCATGTGATCGTCTTGGAATATTGTCGCAAAGTTTTCTGCAGTCGTAATTCGGTCGTCGAAGCCATTTACCGTCGTTTCAAGTGTTGTTTGCTGTTCCGTTATTTGATCTTTAAACCCAGTAACTTCACTATTTACAGACTCTTTAAACTCAGTAACTTCACTGTTTACAGATCCCTTAAACTCAGTAATTGTGCCGTTTACAGTATCTTTGAATTCGGTATTGGAAGTTTCAAGATCTGTCATTTTTCCATCGAGTTCTGTTACTTGGGTCGAAAAATTATTAACCATCTCTCCGAGTTCATTAAATGTACCGTCATCTGTAATGACATACACTTTACCGCTACTACCAGCGTTTTCAATAGTGTCAAGCCATTGACGAAGAATATCAACATAATCTTCAACAACTGTCTCGGTATTTTCGATGGTATCTGCAATGGTTATTCCAGCATATATTGCTGTGTTCCATGCATATTCTTCAACGTTGTCTGCCGACAAACATGCAAAACGTATAACAAAATTGAGAGAGCCGGCATATTTTGTAGCCTCTCTTGATACCAACCATGTGCCGAGGACTTTTGTATCATCTTCAGCGTCAACACCAAAATCAGCTACATTATATATTCCGGTACTCTGCTCACGTGTTTTACTATTGATGTTAATATAATGGACCTCGACCTTATTGCTTAGAGACATGTCGTGACCATCCACCATACGAGGAAGTTCAAAAGTAAACTGCTCCGAATTATGGTCAGTCTTCATCAATATTGTCTTTTTAGAATTGTTGATTAATTGTCTTGATACGGGATCAATGACAAAATGATTGTCGCTATCGGACACAATGTGGGCGTGGGCCATATTATTACCTCTCTAAAATTTTAATTTTATGCTTGCTTCACTGCCGGTTCTGCTGCGGGAACAATACCGTTCACGAATTTTGAAGCGGCGTCAGCATCGGTTGCAAGCTCCATGAACAACTGAGAATATGCTTCAGTTTGAGAGAATGCTTCCGATATTTCTTTCGATTTGATGAATCTCTTACCATCGGCACTCTTTTCACCGTATGCTCTAAGTATCATCTTTTTGAATACATCAATGATCGCAGGTGCATCTTGAGCTGCAACAATTCGATTGATCATTTCGACCATACCGCCGGTTGTGCCCATTTCCATTTCCATAATCTCTGCTTTGCTAAGATTGAAATAAAAGTCTTCTTTTCTTTCAGTGCCATTGTAATCGACATAAGTTATTGTTTTCTTCAACATAATAAAATTTTATCTCCTTTAATCTTTAATAAATTTAATAGGGAGTCGCCAGCCTATTACTGAATACGACTCCCAAAAATAATTTTACACTATAGTGCTATTAGGGACCAGCCGGTGTCATAAGCGTCTTGACTTCATCAGGAAGAGGAAGTTGAGGATCTTCGGATTGTGAACCGAACAATTTTGCTTCCAATGCCGCTAAGCAAGTAGGATCTGCCTTCGTTGAATCGATCTCAATATGTGCTGTTGGTTTGTGTCCTGTTACAGCAACCGGAGTTGTCGTGAATTCCCAAGAGAAAGTGATTGCTTCGGGGCTATCATTGATAGTTGCATATGCTTTCTCAGAGGGTGCAGCTTTACAACCATAAACAAGGTGAAGTTTATAGCCATGATCGTTGCCGTCTTCATCATTACCGATAGTAGTTCTGTAAGCCAAGCCAAATGCTTTACGCTTTTGTTGGCTAATCTTAACACCTGTTGCAAGCTCAGCCGAACCATCGCATTCTGCGAATTCATCGGGATAGGTGTAAGCTTCAATAGTGCCGCCGAATTCCTCTTCAGAGGTAAGTTCGAGATATTTGATATCATCTGCATAAAGCGGGGTTGCTTCAGCGCCAGAAGGACTTTCTGTAACTGAAGTAAGACCGTTCCATGCAACACCTTTGGGGTATTTGCCTGCGTTTTGAACATAGAGTACACCATTCTTAACACCAGTTTCATACAAACGCTCGCCAGAATTGTCCCAAGAAAGTTTCTTTGTTTCTTCTGCCATGGATTATTCTCCTTTAATAATATAATGATAATGTGTCGTGATAGAGATTATCCGCCGTGTAATGACGGTCAAAGCTACAATAAGGTAAATCCAAAATTGCATCGATGACCGCATTATCAGGTTTCTTATCTACCACTGTGATTTCGTATCGAGATAGTTTTGTGTATCTCTTGTCGTTAGCGAATCTATCCAGGAGGTTAGATTTGGAATAGATAATCGCTGGATAATTAAGTTTGACTGACTCCGGGGGTTGGTAGTACACGTTTCTACTTCCTAGGAGTTCTTCCAATTTACTTTGCAATTCAAGCCTGCTCGCCATTGTACACATCCCCCATTGTCAGTATTAGTCTAGGGTACTGAACGTCAACTTCAGTTACTTTCCATTTAGCACCCATAAACGTCGCATATCGGATTGCGTGGAAATTCAACTGAGCATAAGGATCAGCTATAATGCTAATCTGATTGGAAACGACAATGTTATCGTTTACTGACGAGCCGGATGTTTGAAGTCTACGAGTGTTTCGAACTGCATCTCCGCAATAATTACGTTCAGTAATCTTTTCTTCCCATATGCCTGGTTCAGTCTCTTCACTTGAAGCAAAGCCTATCGTTCCATAATACTTAGCCATTTTGAATTTCCTCCGCAATTTTTAGACTTATGCCTTTGCCATCCAAGCAACAAAGCTGAGAGTCTTCGGATCGCCGCTACCGTTTTCTTTAATAGTTGAAACCTTGTTGCCAGCGAGAAGGACGGGAACAAGATAGTTAGCGCCTTCGACGATTACGAGACCTTTCTTGAATGCATTTTCAAGATCTGCTTTCTCGACTTGGTTCGTATACTCGGGTTCGTAGTAAAGTTTGCTGTCTGCGGTCTTGCCGTAGAATACATAGTTTCTTACGTGCAAATCATTTGCATGCTCAAAGATTTTTTCCATAGAGTTTTTCCTCCAAAATTATTATTGTATCGATTATGCTCTAGCAACTTTGCACTCAAGAGCAATTGCAGAGTAAGGTTTGACCAATGCACCGGAGCAACGAGTTTCGATGAGATATTTTTGTTGGTTGTAGTCGATATCGAAATCGTCGAACATATTGATAGCACCGCCCTTATCCGCGCCGACTTTGTAGTCTTTGAGGTTGACGATGATACCCATAAGATCGAGATTATCAGAACCGGACATTCTGCTCAAGCCTTCCATAACAGGAACCGTCACAATCTCTTTGACACGAAGCGTGTTGCGGAGTTTCTCGACAGAATCGTAAATCACACGACCGGTCGTATCTTCCAAGAGCAAGCAGTCGGTGAGAACGTCTTCCGTAGTGTAAAGAGTGGGTTCACCAGAGCCTTTGTAGTTCTTACGAGATTTGATGACCGATTTGATGAATTCTTTTGCTTTGTCTGAATCGGTTGCACCATTTGCAACGTTGACGGTTTGCTTGATCGTGTAGAGATCGTCGTCTTTCCAGATCGGGCGAATGTTTTGTTCGTTGATCTTGTCATCGCTTGAAGAGAGTCTACCGTCGCCTACGAGAATTGCACGAGCGATTTCTTCATCGAGCATAAGTCTCATTTCGGATTTGAGGAATGCTACAACGTCGAAATCAGTAATGTCAACGACGTCATCGCGGTCCATCTTTTGTTTCTTATAGATAGTCGTCGGGGTTGTCGATCTCTTGAGCAAGGAGAATACTTCTTCTTTCTTGAGATTACCTTTGATGTAACCCTTTGCTCTTGCATCATCTTCTGTGATATCTGCAAACAAAGATTTAATGCGAGAGAACGGGGAATGCGTAACACCCGCCATAACTTTGCTTACCCATCCGGTATCTCTCTTGATGAATCCGGGAACAGGGCTTTCTGCTTTTGCTTCCGGGAAGAGGTAATCGATATTTTCGATGCCGTATTCTTCAGCGTGTGCGAGGAAGCTTTCCTTCATGCTGCCATAACGCTTTGCATCGCCGATGATGGTGTCCATAGCATCATGGCTGAGTGAATTGTTTTGATCGTCTTTGTCAAATACATTTTGTTTCATTTGATCTTCTCCTTGTTGATTGTTTTCGTCTTCGCCATCGTCGCCTTCAAGCGCTTGGCCAATAATTGCATACACAACTGTTTTTTGTTTCTCAGAAAGAGTGTTCCATACGTCTTCTACGGTTTCTTCATCTTCCTGGTTTTGGGGTTTCTTGGTTTCTTCTTCCATGTTATTTGTTTCTCCTTTATTTTCATCAGCATGTTTGAGTGATTCGCCTTCTTCAGAGTTTTCATCTTCAGCATGGGATAGCGTTATGTCTTCCCCAGTGTAGATGATAGCTTCCTCATCTGACTCTTCACCGTGACTGATAATAGAATCAATATATGCACCGGGATTTGCACCGGCGAGAACAAGGCTGACCTCACGAATTGCACCATGAAGTACGTTGCCACCTTGTTGTTTGAGTTGGTTTGCATAGATTGACAATGCTGTTACATCGCCATGCTCTACCAACTGCTTTGCTGCTTGTCCTGATTCTGTGTCGTTGAATTTGCAGTAGGAATAAACGCCATCCTCGCAATTTTTCAATAACGCATGTCCGAGGACATTGAAAGGATCATTATGTTGGTGGTTCCATACAAGAGGAACCGTTTGCCCATCGTTGCCTTTAAACGCATCTTTAAGAATGGTTCTGCCATCGGAGCATTTAAGGTTCGTACGTGTACACCAACCACTAAAATCGTACTTTTCCATTTTGATTTATATACTCCTTTTATTAAGTTAATTCTGATACTTTAGTGTCCCAAGAGACATCATTCGGCATATTGTCAACGCCTTCTTCTACATCATCCATAACCGACTGATCAACATCTTCAGCATATGGATCTACGTCATCTTCTGGATATGCCATTTGGTCAACGGGCTGAGCAATATTACTATTGACGAGCTGATCAGCCTTTGGATCATCAGATGGTTTCATACCTATGATTTGTCTTATTTCGTTGCTGGTTAGGATTTCATTTCTAGTAAACTTATCTGCAATATCAGCAATATTGTTAATAGGCACTAGTCTAAATGGATTCCTAAAGAATTCAATAGATTGACCCTGCGTTCTAGCAGTCTTTGTAAGAAACTTTCTCTTCAATTCATCGACTATTGCAGAAGCTATCGGTTCGATCGTCCTGTTTGTATAATTTAGCATCGTCTTTTCGTCAGCAGTGCCATCCAGAATTGTTTGATGGAATCCCAATTGGCTATAAAGCATAGATGTCAAATACTCAATCTGTTTCATCAGGTTGTTTTCAACCGGACGATTTAATTGAGTGACACGCTCGGTTCCATCTGTATAAGCGATGCCATACTTTGATCCGGCCAATTGCATCTCGATCTCTTTACGTCGTTGTTCGGCTTGTTGCCTTCTAGCGTCGGTCTTTATGATGTATGGAAGCTGAATGATTAAGTCTAACTTGCCAGCTCCACTCTGCTCATCAATAGAATCTAGAAGATTCAATTTTCTTATTAGACGCTGCATCGTAGAGTTTGGCTCATTGATCACTGAGTAAAGCGGGTTCTCGATAATACCAACCATACTCTTGGGTAGCACAACATCTTCTTTATGCCCAGTTCTATCATTGTAGACTTTGACTTTTACTGTGGTAGCACTCCATTCCAGAATCTTGCCTGTTCTCATAGATGTTATATCATAGGAACCAGTATTTTTTGGATTGAAAGTCGTATCAACAGGAACAACTGCCACAACTCCCTCATCAAGCATCGATATGACAATATCTTGTATGAAAGCTCTGGCTGTTTGATCCATATTGGCTTCTACAGTTAGACATTCATTTAATCCAGATTTCATGTCTTTGACATATCTTCCGTTTTCATCCAACTTACAATGCTTGATGTCTATTGATGCAACATCTAGAGCTATTCGATTATAGATAGCCGTGACAATGGATCGCTCGTTACCTCTAGAAAGCCTGGGTCTATCAGGACGATATGAGTATGAGATCTCATTGGTTCGATAATTACTCGTAGGATCTCTATTAAAAAATGCATTCCAGGCATGCTGGAGTCTATCTCTTAATCCCATTTTGAATTTTTACTCCTTAGCTTTTATTTCTTTTTCTTTTTCAAAGCTCTATCGACCCTCGACTTTCCGGCTTTTGATTGATTGTACACTTTTTCAGCGGACAGTTTGTATTTGCCTTGTTTGGCCATTAACTGTTTAGTCATAGAATCGATTTTGGATTGTATAGCCTGTTTTTCTCGTTCGTTGTCAATACGTTTTCCAGTTTGACGCGCAGAACTTCCGAATGTTTTGCTATCCAATTTGTCATACGATCTCTGCAATTTGTTTATAGCCTTACCATATGTTCGCTCATCTTTTCTTAATTGTCTACCCATCGCTCTTAGATTCTTATCCCTTCGAGCAATACGTCTAACACCCCATTTCATACCAGCTATGCCATAATGATAGAGTTCGTTATCAGGATTTGTATAATTATATTGCCACATAACTCTCTCCTTATTATCTTCTACCAAAGAATGCACCCAATACTGCAGATCCAACAGCAACAGCTGTACTTGCTGCAACTGTAGCGATTGCTCTTTTTCTATTTTTGTCTAAAATAGTATTTGCATAATTTTTACCTTTTTTTGAAGATATACGATCGTACAGTTCAGATCCTAACTTGCCAGATTGTCTATCGGCAACACTTCCTGGTTGTCCCATTTTATATAGTGCGTTCATATATGTTTTTTGTTCTGCTTTTGCTGCTTTACTCTGGTTTTTTGATTTAGCTGCTTTATATTTTGCCTGGGCTTCAATAAGATCTATTTTTTCAGAATCTAATTTATCTCTTTGTTTTCTAATAGGATCGATATTTTTACTAGATATAAAACTTCCTTTAATTTTGATATTTCTAGTGTCTTTAAGATTCTGACCAGCTTGTCCAAGTTCGCGAGCAGCATTTGCCATTTTTTTATATCTATTGGCCGATTCGATATTACCTTTTCTTTTTTCGCGTTCAGATTTTGCTTCGTATTTTGCATATTTATGATTGCCCCATTTCATACCTGGAACACCATAATGATAAAGTTCATTATCAGGATTTGTATAATTATATTGCCACATATTTACCTCTTGCACATTATTCAAATGCGTCTTTGTTTAGTTTGTATGCAACGAAAGCATCCAACAATGCTGCCACAGCATCGATCTTTGCCTCGTAGCGTTTCTTTAATAGTTTTCTGTTTCCGTTGGTATCTTCAATGGTTACACAGTTGCCCATTGCGAATGTCATCAATTCTTCGTCAAACAGAAGCATTCGTTCTTCTGCTAGATTCTTTAACTCACCAAGAGGAACCGATTCTGTTTTTGCACCTTGTATAACCTTTTCAATACCAAACGGTCCATTCTCAGTTTCCCATCTAGCTACAAATTCCTTAGCGTTATATGGATCGAAACCAAAACAGCGAACATCATATTCACAGTCGATAATGTGTTTATCGAGATCGTCATACACTTCCATTAGATCTAGGATAGTTCCGTTCATCACGATAAGACTTCCTTCTTTAATGAACTGATCATACTTTGCTCTCATTGCCGAAGGTAACTTCATGAGAGTAAATTCTGTAATGTAGTTACGTGTCTTTATTCCGAATTCACCATTGGATAATGGGAACAAGAATGTAAACGCACAGAAGTCGTTTCCCTGAGACAAGTCTGCGCCAAGAGCGCAAGGTAGTTTCCAGAAGTCACGTTTTCTATGTGGAATTGTTTCCTCATATGTAAAGAAGTAAGTATAACCTTCCATTGGAATGTTGAAACGTTTTGCTAGGATGTCGTTTCTGTTGGCTGGTGATTTCTCAGCTCTTTCAACATCCAATTGATAAGTTTCATATGTTACTGTCTTTCCGAGATTCGGATTAGCCTTTAGCCACATCTCTGGGTTAGAAACTTCATCAATAGAATCAAGTTTATAATACCAGATGGAAACGTGAGGATTGATATAATCACCTTTTAAGATGTCCATCAACTCCATTTTGATTGTATCACCACTACCATTACGAACGGTTCCTTCTGAACTAGTCGCAACTATAAGATAGTCATCGTTCTTGGAAGCACCTTGCTCAATTGCACCAATAACATCCTCTCGTATATCTCCAGAGAGCCATTCATCGACAGTAGCGATCTTACATCTGAGGCCTTGCAGCTTATCTATGCTCATTGGACGGATTTCAAGCAAAGAACCAGTTAGCAAGTTCTCGATACCCTTTTTGGTTGAGGCTAATTTAACTCGGTTTGCTTTTGAACCGGTTGTGTTTTGTATAGACCCCTCAGTTAAAAATTTATACAGAGGACCTCTTGCTCGTGTTATAGCGGTTCTTATTGGTGACATCACCTCTTCCGCCTGTTTCATTGTTGGGGCGGTTGTAATCTGATGGGTTGTCGATGTATCTACATTCAGAAAATAATTCTGGATACAAGATGCATACATTGATTTAGCAGCACCTCTGGTTACTATTAGATACTGTTTGTTAGTTAGTCTCTTCTTAATAGTTTTTTTGACATAATGACCGCCGTGACCATCTGGTGACGGTTCATAAACACTCCTTTCTACAAAGTAATACCAGCCAAAGATTTGTTCCGCCCACAATTTAAACGAATCAAGTAGTTTGAGATCTTCACCGTCGGTCAAAGTTAATTCACTTTCACAAAAACTAATAAAACCCTCGACAGCTTTGTCGTCGTACCAAATTCCAGGGTTTGCTATAAGATCATCTATTCGATTCATCTCCATCGAGATTTCTTTGCATACTGGTATCTCGCCTCGTATTACAGCTTCTCGAAATTGGCCATAATACTTTGGAGTGGCCGTATTCGATAATGCCATTTATAAGCCTCCTAGTATAGCCAGTTTATTTTAGATATCTCATTTTTAATGCTTCCATTGCAGCTTTTGCTATTGTTTTGTCTGCGATTCCTGATTTTTTTGCATTAATAGCCACTTTCAAAAACTCTTTGATTTTGCCAGAAGCCTGATATACTTTTTTACCGTGTTTAGCATAAACAGCAGCCGCAGCACTAACAGCAGTAATTGTTCCTGCTGCAGCAATAAACGCTTTTACTGCCGCACGACCCTTATTACTATTTCTAGATAGTCTTTCATTTTCTTGCTCTAAATTCCTGCGATTATTGAGCTTCTTAAGCTCATCGTTAGTCATCTGACTGACCTTCTTTGTTTTAATTTTGGCAGCCGTAGTAGCATCTTCAGACCAATCATTTTTCTTTGAACGTTTATTGATTCTATCAAGTTTATTCTGGGATCTCCTTACACCCCATTTCATACCGGGGACACCATAGTGGTAAAGTTCATCATTTATCATTTTGATTTTCCTCCGTTTTAGTTTCTGATTGTACATTTAGTCTCCATTCAAACTCGCTTATGGTTTTTTCCATAGAAGTCAAAACTGACGAGTTGGTAGGGGGATCAAACAGAAGTTTAACCTTCATGTACATATATGATTTGACTAGCTCGAGATTTTGTCCATCCGGAATAAAGTCGGACCAAAGAGCATAGTCGTCTGAGATTGAGAAACCGCTGGATGGACCTACTCCTAATTGGTTTAAAATCATAAACACCGAGTTTATGTGCATGATGATGTCGCTGTCAAAAGCAGTTTCTTCTGTCGGTATACCGAGTAGTTTCTTTGTCGAACTTAATATATTGTCCATATTTTCACCCATCAATAAACATATTTACCAAAACTAAAGATCTTCTTGCCAAGTTCGGAAGCTTTTCTAATTTGTTCAGAGTTAATTCTTATTGGTTTACCATTCAAAGTAGTATTATGCTTAGTAAAGTATTTGTTAGCAGCATAAACTCCACCGGCTATAGCTGCTGATGTCGCAACAGAAGTCACTGCAATTGTCATTGCTCTTTTTACAGAAGACTTGGCTCTCATTCTTTTTTCGCCAACGGAAATTGCTTTTCTTGCTTTTGCCCGTTCAATGTCATGCTTGTTCAATAGATCTCCATATTTTTTTTGAAGATCCTTATTTGTCGGATCGCTTGATAATTGTTTTTTAACTTTTTTTGATTCACTAAGATACTTCCGAGATAAATCCTGCCCGACTTGTTGACGGATTGCGCCTTTATAAAACGTTGTATTTTGTCTATATGCTTTTTTAAAATTTTTATTTGCTTCGTGATACTGCTTTTTTAATTCGTCAGACGATCTATTATTTTCATAAGCTATTTTTGTTTTATTTAATTCTTTACCTAAATTAATAGCATTATCTCTTTTGTTAACGTTTTCTTTCCATTTGATAAAACTTTTGTCAATTTTATCATTTTTTCGTTTTGCCATAGCAGCCTTAATACTATTCCTATGACCCCATCGCATTCCTTGAACGCCATAGTGGTAAAGTTCGTCATAGTTGTAATTTGTGTAATTGTATTGCCACATTATTATTTCCTCCACGGACAAGTATCGTTTTGTCTCCTTTCTATTGGATCTTTCATTAGGAGCTTTTCGTCTCCGTAATGTATTGCATCATGAGTGCTCTTAACTGTGCATATAAGATACTCCGGATCGAGAAGATACTTTGTTTGATTCAGTAAGTCATACTTTGAAATTGGATTCATATGATGAACCAAAATCTTTCCATATATTTCATGTCCTTCTATTCCAAGATCGCACCCGTTGTCTCGAATAATCACGTAGTCACGAATGCGCTTCCATTCTTGTGAACGTTGATAAAACTCTTGATTCAAATATCGATCAAAACCAAAAGTATCTTCGCCAACTCGTCCGTTGAGTTTGAGATATTTATAACGCTCTTCAAACGTGGGTAGTGTTATCAACTCTGAATATGTTCTAATACTCGTCGTCATCTTGTTCACCTGACTGACCACTATATCTTCGCATTGCGCTTATAGCGTTCGCATATAATTCTTCGATTTTCTTCGACGATTGAAGAGCTTCGGTTCTGGCTGTTATGAGTTCCTTTTGCTTCTCTAATATCTCTTTTTCAATCCTCTCTTTTGTCGAACCCAATTTCAAATAGTGGGTAATAACCTGAGAGGAGGCGGTACCTTCTTGCAATTGCTTCTCTGCTAAATCAACAGCTAAGGATATCAACTGATTCTCCCTGGCTTCTGGTGTTAAAGCCGGTCTGATTTGTCGAGAAGAATTACCGTTCTTAACTTTCGCCATCTCTAACACCTCCTTAGCTTAGTTTGTATTTTGTTCAGATGACATTCACAATTCTTCCTTTCAGTTTCATCGCACTTTCGACGAATATGTTTGCAGATATCTCATACTTCCAACCAGTTTAGTATGAGTTTAAAACGGTACTCGCGAAGATTCACAGGACTTTTTAGTAGTCTTCGTATGTAAGGAGATAAAAGTTAGAAGACTGCTGCCCATGAATCTTCGGGAATACCGCTTTTGTTTTTAAAAAATAACCCCCCGGAGAATTTTCGAGGAGGCCGGCGATTTTGG
>SAMEA3663046__coassemble_1090_pt1 | contig 49001 bp, 91 predicted proteins | sample SAMEA3663046__metabat2_high_PE_005 | metagenome-assembled genome bin SAMEA3663046 (sample SAMEA3663046) | pig gut metagenome | biome: pig gut; feature: pig-associated habitat; material: faeces | place: France | collected 2012
TATCCGAAAATAATGTAGAAGAGCTTAGAGCAATTTCTAATTTTTATTATAATATTAATGGTATTTATGAGAGAGTTTGTAATTATTTAGCTTTTTTATATAGATATGATTGGTATGCGGTTCCTGAGATTTATGATGATACTGTGAAAGAAGAAAAAGTTTTAAAAGATTTTTCTAAGGCTTTAGATTATTTAGATAAGTCTTATATCAAAAAATTAAGTGGTGACATCGCCTTAGAGATAATTAAAAATGGTTGCTACTATGGTTATTTGATAGAGTCTTAGGATAGAATTATTTTATAGCAATTACCAGTAAAATATTGCCGTTCTCGATATTCAATTAATGGCATGCCCGCGGTAGAATTTAATATGAAATTTTTTGATACTTTTAAAGATATTAATTATAGATTAAAAATATTAAATTTATTTCCGGATGAGTTTAAAAAAGGGTATCTTTTATATAAACAAGGGAAATTGATTGATGATTGCGCCACCAGTAGTAGCGGTTGGTATCTTTTAGATCCTGATTATGCTTTAAAGTTAAATTTTAATGGCAGTGATGTTCCAACTTTAGTAAATGCTATTCCTGCGCTTTTAGATTTAGACCAAGCATAGGAATTAGATAGAAGAAAACAAATGCAAAAACTTCTTAAAATTATTGTTTAGAAACTTCCATTAGATAAAAATGGTGATTTAATATTTGACGTAGATGAAGCTAGAGATATTCATAATAATGCGGTTCAAATGCTTTCTCGTGCTATTGGTACTGATGTATTAACAACATTTACGGACGTTGAATCAATAGATTTATCTGATAAAAATACTACAACTTCATAGGATGATTTACTTAAAACTGAAAGAGCGGTTTATAACGCTTTTGGAGTTACTTAGAATTTATTTAACACAGATGGTAATTTATCCGTAGAAAAATCTATTCTAAATGATGAATCTCATATGCGTAATTTATTAATTTAGTTTGAAATGCTTTATAATAAAATTATTGATAAAAAATTTTCTAATGGTAAAAAATATAAATTTAGATTTTATATGTTAGAAACTACATAGTATAATTATAGAGAATTAGCTAAATTATATAAAGAATAGACTCAAATTGGATATTCTAAAATGTTACCTCAAATCGCACTTGGTCATTCTCAAAGCTTTATTTTAAATTCTATCAACTTTGAAAATGAAGTATTGCATTTATCTGAAATTATGATACCGCCTTTGATGAGTTCTACTTTAAGTGGAGAAGATATTTTAAATAGATCAGATAGCGAGCAATAGGGTCGCCCTGAAAAAGCTGATGATCAAAAAAGTGAAAAAACTATTCAAAATAAAGAGAGTATGAACTAAGGAGAGATAATATGAGACACACTAGTGTAAAATTAAATTCACCAATTGAATTTATAAATATTACTCCTGTTAATCCTTTGATTTCTAAATGTGAAATTAAAGTTTGCTATGTGGATGATAAACCAAATCGCAATGGAACTATTATAACCAAAGAAACTGCGATTAAATTAGCACAGAGTCTTCCAGGAAGTCCAATTGTTGGGTATTATTCTGAAACTCAAAAAGATTTTGAGGGGCATAATAAAATAATAAAAATTTCTAATGGAGAATTTATAGTAGAAGAAACTACGAAACCCTATGGCTTTGTAGATTTAAATGCCAAAGTTTGGTTTGCTAAATATCTTGATGATGAAAAAATAGAGAGAGAATATTTAGTAACTGAGGGATGGTTGTGGACTGGATAGTATCCAGAAGTTTAGCGCACTATTGATTTGGGCAATAATCATTCAATGGAATTGGATGAAAGTGAAAAATATTTGAAAGGTTCATGGACAAAAGATGAAAACGGAATGCCCGAATTTTTTATAATAAATGAAGCGATTATTTCAAAACTTTGCATTTTGGGAGAAGACTGTGAGCCTTGCTTTGAGGGATCAAGAATTGACGCTGCCGAAGATAATACGCCAATTGTACATTTCTCATTTAGCAAAAATTTTGAAAATCAATTGCTCTCAATGATGCAAGATATAAAAAATTTATTAAATGAAGGAGGATAGAAGAAGGTGTTTTCTAGATACTCTGTAAATATTAATGATAATATTTGGAATGGTATTTATAAATATTTAGGTGAATATTATTTAGATAATAGTAAAGAACATTATTCTCTATATAGAATTGATGGTATTTATGAAGAAAATGGACAGAAGTTTGTTGTATTATAGAATTATGCTAATTCTAAATATTATAGAGTAAATTTCTCTCTTTCTGATGAAGGTGTAGTCGAAGTCAATAATTCTCTTATTGAAGTAACTAGCACTTATGAAACAACTGGTGAGGCTCAGTTTGCGGCAGAAGAAGTAGAAACTTATGAGAATAATTTAATAAAAAATTCAGAAAATTTGGACAATTCTGATGAAAAAGATAATCCTATTTCTGATAATTCTTCAGAAGGTACTAAAACTGATGAAGCAAATGAAAATAATTCTGTTTCCGTACCCGCAGCTGATAAATGTGATAAGGACAAAAGCGAATGCACTTGCTTAACTTATAGTTTAGATGAAATTCCTGAATATGTTGAATTAAAAAATAAATATTCAGAGTTAGAAACTAACTATAATAATTTATTAGAAGTAAAAAATAATTTAGAAGCTGAAATTGCTCCTTTGGCAACCTTTAAGAAAGAAGCAGAAAAAAAAGAAAAGGAAGCTTTAATTGCTAGCTTCTATATGCTTTCTGATGAAGATAAAAAGAATGTAGTGGATAATATTGATAATTATTCATTAAGAGACATCGAAGCTGAACTTTCCATTATTTGTGTTCGCAATAAAGTTAGCTTCGCCCTAGATGATAATAAAAGCGAAGAAAACAAGGTTCCTACAACATATAATTTGGAAACCGAAGATGAGGCTACTCCCGCATGGGTTAAACTTGCTGCCTCGGTTGCGAAAACCTTAAACTAATTTCAAGGAGGAAAAATAAAAATGCTAAGTGAATTTTTGAAAAAGAATATCACCAGCCAGGCTAGTTATGTTAGTTATGGTTATGGTCAAGTAGAACCTAACCATCTTTCTGCGCAGAGAACCTCTCAGGTTTATGCTCAGCTTCCTGCAGCTGCTGATATTAACGTACTAGAACAAGGCCAGTTTGTAAAGTATGACTATGCTAAAGGTGTAGTTAACTTTGAAGGCAAGGGCGAGTGGATGCTCGTTTATAATGAAATTAAACTTTATCGTGATCATCAGATGGATTGCGAATTTGCTATGGTAAAGGATAACTACCAGGCTCGTATTTATAGTCCTTTTGGTTATGGTGTAGATAAGAATGGTAATCCTACCGCAGACCTTGATACCGCATGGGATAGACAATCTCGCTATTACAATGGTAAGGACGCAGAAGGCAATACTTCTATTACTATTGGCGAAAATGAAAATACTAAGACCTATGCTTATGATGATGTAACCGCAGGTCCTGATATATATGAAATTCATTACAATGAAGATCCTTTCCATATCGAAGGTCCTTATAAAGCAGCTAAAATGCCTGAAGGTACTACTATGATTCCAAGAGTATTTAAGACTAATGTTGGTGATATTTTCACTACTAACACTATTAATGCTACCCCTGAGCAGCTTACTCTTGGTGCTACCCTTAAAGTAGGTGTTAAGGGTATTCTTGAACCAGGTGAAGATGATAAGATGACTTGGCAGGTTGTTAAGGTTTATACTATGCCCGATCACCAGCCCGGCGTTAAAATTATGCGTATTGTATAAGAAAGGAGTGAAGAATAATGTTAAGTAGAAATGATTTGCTTCAGTTAATGAAGGTTACTATGAAGGCTGATCCTTCCGCTCCTGTAGCGTATAGTTTTAATGATACTACTCTTTCATATGAAGCTTTAAATGAAACTTTGCGTCAAGAATTTAATGAATTGGCAGGCACTTATGCACTTTATCGTGAAAATAAGAATTTAATCTTCTCTCTTATTGAAGAAACTCTTGATGAAGTTCTTCCTAAGAAAGTTGTTGAACAGTATAGTCAGTTCGCAGAAGTTCGTACTTTTGCGCAGGGTGATAAGCCTATTTTCCGCAGAAAGCTCGGCTCCAACAAGAGAGCAAAGCAGTTTGTAACTCGTGTTGGTCTTGCTGGTATTTACGAAGTATTTAAGCTTGGTAAGAATGAAGAAGCTTTTGAAGTCCGTACATCTGCTATTGGCGGTGCCGCTCAGATCGGTTTTGAAGAATTCCTTGATGGTCGTGTTGATTTCGCAGAAGTTACTCAAATTATCATGGAAGGTATGGATGAACTTATCTATAAGGAAGTTGCAGCTGCTCTTAAAGCATCTATTAATCAGCTTCCACCGGCAAATCGTGTAGCAGTAGCAGGATTTGATGAAGCTGCTTTTGATAAGCTCATTATGATCGCAGCAGCTTATGGTGAACCTGTTATCTATTGTACCGAAGAATTTGCGGTTCAGATGATTCCACAGGAAGCTTGGAGATACACCGAAGCTATGAAGACTGAACTTTGGAAGAATGGCCGTCTTGCTGATTATAAGGGTAGAAGAGTTGTTATTCTCGATCAAGGTTTTGAAGATGAAACTAATAGCCGTAAGGTAATTGACCCTGGTTATGCTTGGATTATTCCTACCGGTGCTGATGGTAAGCCTGTTAAGATCGCATTCGAAGGACAGACTATTGTTGATGAATTTAATAATAATGGTGACCGTTCTCGTGAAATTCAAGTTTATAAAAAGGTAGGCGTAGTAGCTATGCTTGCTAATAATATCTGCGCTTATGTAGATACCGCGCTTATGGATCAGATGGATACTTGGCACCTTGATGGTGTTACTGGTAAAGTAGCAACCTATGATGGTCGCCTCGATGGTTCTTTAAGACCATAAATTAGTTAACCTAGATAAAAATACTGGGGGGAGGGAAACTTCTCTCCCCCATTTAATTTTTTTAGAGATAAAGGAGTTTAAAAAATGGCTAATAATGTTTATAATGTAAAAAATAGAAGCGCAGGTATGGTAGTATATAAAATTCCGGAAGATGGAATTCGTAGAGAATTTGCGCCCGGTGAAACCAAGAAGATTTCTTTTAAAGAATTAGAAAAACTTTCTTACCAATCTGGTGGACGTGCTTTAATGACTAATTTTTTACAAATATATGATGAAAAAGTTACTCAAGAATTAAATATTCATACTGAAAATGAATATTATATGTCTGAAGAATAGATTAAAGAATTGTTGGTTTCTGGCAGTTTAGCCGCTTTTCTTGATTGCCTTGATTATGCCCCCATTGGTGTTATAGATTTAATTAAGAAGTTCGCAGTTACGCTTCCACTTAACGATGTTGAAAAGCGTCAAGCACTATTGGCTAAAACTGGTTTTGATGTATCAAAAGCTTTAGAACATATAAGAGAAGAAAAAGCCGATGATATAGCTGAAACTGTTAATAATAATACTACAACTACTAGCGGTCGTAGAACTACTACCAATTATAAAGTGGTAGAAAAGAAAGAAGAAGCTGCTGAGTAATTATTTAGGAGGCGAAAATGCAGACATTATTTGCTAGTGTTTATAATCGCTTTCTTGGAAAAATTACAGAAGATATGTATTTGGAATTAACCCCCGAAGATACTATACGTGATTTACAAAATCTTTTAATTAATGCTATTCCAGAATTTGAATTTCCTAGATGTAATTTATATGATTACAAAATTGAAATAGCAGAAATAAACGAAGATGAACTTCTTCCTGATGATTTTATATTAGGTACGGTATGGGGTGAACTTTCAGAAACAAATGAATCATAGATTCCAAAAGTAATAGTTGATAGATCCAGTTTTTCTGCCGAATTGACACCTGAAGAAATTAATATATTAGCTATATTAATGAAATAGGATTGGGTGTAGCGGCAAGTTACCTCAATAGAAAATACTCGCATGAAATATAGCGGGCCAGATTTTAAAATGACATCATAGGCTAACCACCTATCTAAACTACTTAATTTATTAGAAGAGTCTCGCAGAGATTCCCTACATATGTAGAGACTATATAAGCGTAGAAAGAGAACTGCAAATGGAGTTTATACTTCTAATTGGTCAGTTTTGAGGGAAACAAGTGTCTTGGACTAAATACGGTTTTTAGATGTCATCTACTTCAATTAGAAGAAATATTGAGCGTTTAACTGATTAGATTTGGAAATTAATTCCAATGAGAGAACATGAAGAAGATTGGAAAAAACAACTAGATACTGTAATAATTGAAATTGCGGGGCTTAATGAAATTTTCATAGCTCCGTCTTTTTTATAGCTTTTGAGCAAACTCGAAGGATTAAAAATAGTAGAAACTGATTTTGAAACTTATCGAAAAACTGTTTTTGAATCTATTAGTTTATTATAGGGGTTTGATAATGGCGGCAGGATATGATTTAAGTAGTAAACATCCTTTTCGTTTAATGCAAGGGCGTTTAGGAATTTATGATAAAAGACCTTATGAACCGCAAAAAACCGATCCTGCAATTAGTGGGGTAAAAGAACAAGCAATTAAAATGCGGTTTAATGGTGGTAATAAATAGCAAGAAAGAATGATAAAAGATAAACGTCGTTCTTTGGATAGAGCAGTTTGGTATTCTTATTAGGCTGCAGAAGTGGTACGTACCTCGGCAGAATACAAGAAACCAGTAAAAGCTCTTATAAATCCTAATAAATTAAAATAGGATTACGATGATAAAATTATATCCGTAGGATATGAATATAATTTTAAACCCGGAGATATATTTGAATGGCTTGGCACTCGTTCTCATTGGATTATATATCTACAAGATGTTACTGAATTAGCTTATTTTAGAGGAGATATTCGCAAGTGCAGTCATTAGATCTCTTGGGAAGATGAAAATGGTCGTCATTCAACATATGCCGCAATTCGCGGACCTGTTGAAACAAAAATTAATTATATTTAGAAACATGGTATAAGTGTTGATTTACCAAATCTTTCTTTAAATATTTTAATGCCTAGTACCAAAGAAACTTTGGAATATTTTAGACGTTATGCGAAATTTTATTTGTAGAACAATATAGAAGGCTCAGAAAAAATATGTTGGAGAGTTGAAGCGATAGATTGGCTTAGCACTCCTGGCATTTTAGAAATTAATGCTACTGAATATTATGCAAATAAAGATGAAGATAATATTGAAGAAGGAATTGTTGGTGGATTGATTCTTGAACCTGAAAATCCAAATAAACCTGAAATTGAAAGAGCTATTGTTGGAGATACTTTCATAAAACCTAAAAAGACTTATGAATATAAATACAATGGTTCAGAAAATTTTGATTGGTTTGTGGAAAAGAAATATCCAGTAGTTATAGAAGAGGATCCATTAGATCCCAAACATATATTCTTAAAATGGAATAATACATATAGTGGACAATTTGATTTACTCTATGGCGAATTAAGTAAAACCATAGTTGTTGAATCATTGTTTTAAGAGTCAAAGGAGATAAAGGATTATGAAGATTGAAACATATAAAACTCCATAGTCTAGTTTTCTATCTATTGAAAAAGATTTAGCTATTATAATGGAGTTAATTTTTAAAAATAATAATTTGAAAAAATTATTGTATTATACTACTCCTGATTGTTTAAGCAAACCAAATCTTACCGAAGATTAGACTTTAGAATTAATTAGCAATAATATAAAGCTTACTCCCGAACAAAGAATTGATCCAAAAGTAATGAATTATTTATTTATTAAATTTAATAGCTTTGTACCTAGTTCAAACAAAGAATTTAGAACTAACCTTATTGAATTTGATATTTGTTGTCATTTTGACCAATGGCATTTAAAAGATTATTAGATGAGACCTTATAGAATTGCAGCAGAGATTGATTCTATGTTATAGAATTAGCGTTTAACTGGTATAGGAGAAGTTGAATTTGTTAATGCTACTGATACAATAATGCACGAAGAATTCGTTGTCTTTTGTGTTAGATATAGAGTTTATCATGGTGGAGAAGATAAGAGAAACATTCCGGACGAAATTCGAGAAGAAGAGATGATAGAAAATTTTGATGAAGTTTTTAATGAGGATTAATGGATATACGACTTGGTTTAATGTGTGGTATTGATTTACCGATACCGGAATGTAAAGTAATTATTCATTAGCCTAAAATTAAAGAAATCGCTCATCTCGGGGAGAAAGAATTTTTTATTGGAGTACAAACTTTATGTTTAGATAAAAAATTTATGATTTCGGACAAAGCTCTTCTAGAAACTACAAATAATTTTTAGATATTTATGACGATAATGTCAGAAAAACAAACAGCTGATAAAAAAATATCTGTATAGCAATTATTCCAATTAATATTTCCTAATTATAAATTATCATTTACCCCTAGAACCTTAATTTTAAGTGGTAAAGATGGAATGTCAACAATAGATGAAAGTAATTTTGAATATTTGCAATCAATGGTTTCAAATATATTTTGTTTGCGTTCAAGATCGGGCGCGCAAGATTCTTTTAATCCTGCGGACGAAGCTGCGAGAAAAATTGCGGAAAAACTTATGCGAGGAAGACAAAGAGTGGCAGAGCAAAAAGGAGAAGCTGATGTAAGCATTTTAAGTTAGTATCTTTCTATTTTGACTATTGGAATACCATCAATGTCTTTGTAGAATCTCATGGATTTGACTATTTATTAGATATATGATTTGATTGAAAGATATAATTTATATGTTAATTGGGATATTGATATTAAATCTCGTTTAGCCGGTGCCAAACCGGAAAATAAACCAGATAATTGGATGAAAAATATTCATTAAAAAAATCAAGGAGGAAATAGAAAATATGAAATTTGGTGTACGCGAAATTTGCGATGTCGTTTTAAAAGCAAAGGCTAACCAAAAAGTTGGTAATAAAATTTTCTATAAAAATGAACCTGTAATTTATTTCGATACTTTAAAGACTTCTAGTCTTGAAGGCGCAGCTACTACTGTATACGCTACTGGTGGCCGTGGTAATTCTCGTTTAGTAGCTTGGGAAGGTGAAAGAACTGTTACTTTCACGATGGAAGATGCTCTTATTTCTCCTGCAGGCTTTATGATTCTTTCTGGCGCAGGCCTTATTGAAGCAAATGGCTCTGAACCTATTTATGTTCACACTACTGAATCTACTGACAAGATAAGCGTAGAGGGCAGTACGGTTAAGGTTTATGTAAGTCAAGAACCACATTACGCTGCGGGCGAAGATCTTATTTATGTAATGCTTATGAAAGATGGAGAAGTAGTATCTGAACCATTCATTCCAACGGGAGCACCAGTTAAAGGCGAAGGCGGATATGAAGGATTATATGCTTTAACCCTTAAAACTAATGATGATATAGTAGCTCCACCTACTGAAAATGAAGACATTAAAACTCCGGGCTGGTCTGAGGTATTTGAAAATGGCGCAGTAGTAATGGTTGACTATTATGTAAAGAAAACCAGCGGTGCTTCTCAAATTGAGATTACTCCTGACAAGTTTGGCGGTAACTATTATCTTGAAGCATCTACTTTATTCCGTGATACTAATGGCGTTGATATGCCTGCTGAATTTATTATTCCTAACTGTAAGATTCAGTCTAGTTTTAACTTTACTATGGCTTCTTCTGGTGATCCTTCTACCTTTACGTTTACCATGGATGCTTTCCCGGACTATACTAGATTTGATAAGACCAAGAAAGTTCTTGCCGCAATTCAGATTATTAGTGAAACTTCTACCGAAAAAGCTTTGAGTCGTCCTCGTACTCAGTCTGACGATATTTATAATGAAAATACCGGTAGAATTGAAGCAGGTCCTACCAATAGTGCTAAAAGTGCTGAAGGTCAGGGTACTTTTTAATTAAACAACCTACAAGGGAAGAGATTATGTAATCTCTTCCCTTATTTCTATTTGTGTTAAAGGAGAAAATAATGGCTGATAATCCCTATTTAAAAATGTTTTAGTATCCTACTGGAGATACTATTAATTTAACCGATGTCATATCTAATGCTAAAAAACGATTAAAGAATGATGCGCCATATGGTAGTTATAAAGCTTTACAGAAGTATTTACAAGGAATATTTTATCCAAATAAAGTTAAAAATGCTACTTAGTAGTAGAAAGATATTAATGCTAAAATTAGGAAAGCAATGTCTGAATATCTTTCGGACGTTCTAAAAAAGACCGTAAATGATTATACTTTTGATCAAAATAAAGTAAATACTGAAGCAAATGTAATTCCAATGGATAAGTATGAATCTTTCTCTCATAGTTAGTATATAGAAGTTCAAACATTAGATAATCGTATTGAGAAAATAACAAATGCTTTAAAAAATCTCAATGAGAATGATTTTGTTAAATCCAAAGGAAATTATTAGGAAATTGAAGAAGAATTAAAAACTTTAAAGCAGCAATGCGAAGATCTAAAAAAAAATGGACCTAGAGGTAGCCATAAAGTTAAAGGCATAGAAATTGAAACAATTGTTATTAAAGGAAATGATTCTTTAATTGAATAGTTAAGGAAGATTGATACTTTATATTAGTCATTAGTTTATATGTATGATATGCCAATTCCAAACTGGTTGCTTGGTGAAGTTTTTGAAAAAAGTTTAAATTTAGCTTTTTAGAGTATAGATTATGATAATTTTGCAGAAAAGCTAGTATTAGATGCTTTAAAAAGTTAGAAAACATTGGGTTCGATAGCGGGCGAACGTGGTAGTTTAAAGCTCGGAATGACTGGATATGAAATAGTTCCCTAGTCCTAGCCTGGAAAAACTAAAAATTTTACTTATGAAGTTAAAAGTCCTACTTCTAATAAAACTTTTAAAATTGCTGGTGTATTTAATCCTAAATAGCAGAAAATGGACGTTGAATTAAATTTTGGAAATGATTCAAACATTGATAAAAAATTGCGTAATAGAGACTTTAGAGTAAGTGCAAAAAACTGGCAAACTTTATCTGGCAGCGACTTTGGAGAGACCGATTTAGGTGGTGCGATTTTGCGTAATGCGACACTTTATGATGCTTTAACTTATGGTTTGCAACTTGGATGGTTTGAATATACAGAAAGTGATAAAACCTATGAAGAACAATTACATCATTTTGCTAGATTAAATTTATTATTAGATATAGTAATGGGTTATTCGCAAGAAAATGGATACACTAACACAATAATTATTAATGATAGAAAAAATAGTGAAATTAAAGTTTATTCTATTAGACAAATTTTGGATAATGTAAAAAAGCAAATTATTGATTTATCTAAGTGTAGTAATTATAATGAAGAGCAAGTTAAAAGCATATTAAAAGAAGCATTGCATTGGACAGAGCATTTAAACACTTAGGAATATGAAGCTTTACTTTTAAATGCTTTAAGATCAATGAAATTCAATATTAATACTAATATCTTAAAATGATTTGACTTAGATAAAATTTTTTGGTATAATATATAAAAAGAGATAAAGGAGAATTTAAATATGGCAAAAGTAGCTTTTAGCAAACTTGACTTAAAGAAAAATCAAGAAGTTACTAACTTAGAGATTAATGATGAAATCTCTATTGAGATTAAGCGATATCTTCCAATAGGTGAAAAATTAAAAATGATTTCGGAAATTGTTAATTTATCTCAGGGAGATAGTAATATAGTTAATTATGGTAAGATTGATATTTTTACCCTTCTTGGCATAATTACTTATTATACAAATATTAGCTTCACCGAAAAACAAATGGAAGATCCTGCTAAACTCTATGATTTATTTGTTGGTAATGGTTTAGATGTAGATATTTTAAGAGCTATTCCAAAATCAGAAATAGATTTTATTTCGAACGTTGTTGAAAAAACTGTGGAGAGTATTATTCAATATAGAAATTCAGCAGTTGGTATCGTAGAAGCTATTTCTCAGGATTATAGTAATTTAAATTTTGATGCTACCGAATTGCAGAAGAAAATTGGCGATCCCGAAAATTTAGCATTCTTAAAAGATGTGTTAACCAAATTAGGCTAATCCTATATCGTTATTTTTTAATAAATTATAGGAATATAATCAAAGCGTAAGAAGAGATTATCTTCTTACGCTTATTTTTTTTATTAAGGAGAGGAAGGAGATTAAATATGTCTAAGATAAATGTTACTTTGGGATTTGACGCCGATACTAGTTAGGCACAGCGAAGAATAAATGAATTAGCTACTAGTTTGCGCCAGTTATCCGCACATCCAGTTGAATTATTAGATGATACCGATTTGCGCGACGCAATTAAGGCTGCCAAAGAATTAGAAACACATTTACATAAAGCATATAATGTAGATACTCAAAAATTAGATTTGTCTAAATTCTCTAAGAGTTTAAGTGCGGCGGGCTAGGATTTAAATTACTTTTAGAAGAATTTGTCAAAAATGGGCGTTGATGGCGAAAAAGCTTTTCTTAATCTCGCAAAAGCGATCGCTACCGCGGATGCCCCAACGTTCAGATTAAGTGGTCATGTAAAGAATTTATTTGACGAATTAGTTAAAGTAGGGCGCTGGCAATTTACATCTAGTGTTATGCATAGTTTAACTGGAGCTGTTTAGACTGCTTATTATTATGCTTAGGATTTAAACGAATCTTTGACTAATATTAGAATTGTTACTGGATAGAGTACCGAAGAGATGGCGCAATTTGCTGATAAGGCTAATGCGGCAGCCAAGGCTTTAAGTACCACAACTGTTAAATATAGTGATGCTGCTTTAATTTACTATCAGCAAGGTTTGGATGAACAATAGATCGAAGAGCGAACTGCTGCTACGATTAAGATGGCGAATGTTACAGGTCAAAGCGTTGAAACTATATCTGACCAATTAACTTCCATTTGGAATAACTATTATGATGGCAGTAAATCGTTAGAATATTATGCAGACGTTCTTACGCGTTTAGGTGCGGATACTGCTTCTAGTTCTGATGAAATTACGGAAGGTTTACAAAAGTTCTCAGCAGTAGCTGATACTGTAGGTTTAAGTTATGAATATGCAGCTTCTGCTCTTGCTACTGTAACTGCTACCACTCGTGAAAGTGCTAATACAGTAGGTACTGCATTTAAAACTTTATTCTCTCGTATTCAGGGCTTAAAGCTAGGCGATACTTTGGATGATGGTACTGATTTAAATAAATATTCAGCAGCCTTAGCATCAGTTGGTGTTAATATTAAAGATACCAATGGTGATTTAAAGGAAATGGATACCATACTTGATGAAGTAGGCGCGCGTTGGAATGTATTATCAAAAGACCAATAGATGGCATTAGCGCAGACGGTTGCTGGTGTAAGACAGTATACTCAATTTATCGCACTTATGGATAATTGGGATTATTTCCAAGAGAATCTGAATTTAGCTCTTAATGCTACTGGTTCATTGGGTGAGTAGGCTGAAATCTATGCTGATAGCTGGCAAGCGGCAGAAGATAGAGTACGAGCTTCGGCAGAAGGTATTTATAAAGCACTTCTAGACGAAGATTTCTTTATAGGCTTTAATAATGGATTAGCAGATGCGTTAGAAGGCATTGAAGGTGTAATTGAAGGTTTGGGAGGTATGAAAGGAATTCTTTTTTCTTTTGGAAGCATTTTTCTTAATATGTATGCAAAAGAATTTCCTAGTGCTATTACCAAATTAACTGACAGTTTTAAAATATTAACTGGACAAGCATCCAGTGCTATGTCTAAACTATAGCAAGAAAATATTAAAAGTTTAAATAGTTTTTAGATAGTAAGCGACGAAAAGCATCATGAAGTTTAGAAAAAAGGATTAATAGAAGTCGCTAAATTAAAATAGCAATTGACTGATAAAAGCTATACTTTGTCAAAGGCAGAAATTGCACAAGCAGAAGAAACTATTAAAGCTACTGAAGCCGCTTACAACAATGTAGTAGCATTACAGGCACAAGCTGATGAATTAAATAAAGCTAGTAAAGCACAACAGGAACTCAATAGTGGAAATATTTTATAGAATTCTGCTTTAATTTCTTAGGCTTATGAGCAATAGAGCGCTTAGGTTAAAAAATTAGGCGATAGCTATTTAGAACAAAAGATTAATGTTAATGATTTAAGAGAAAGTCTTGGCAGGTTGGGTGAAGGTGATTCAACCTTTTAGCTTATTGATTCAATGGCTAAACTAGGAAAAAAGATTGGCCTTACCAAAGAAGAGCTTAAATCTTTATCTAAATATGATCCCTTTAAAAAAGGAAGACAAAGTTCAGAAGTTACTCAAAGAACTTATGAAAAGTTATAGAAAGCAATTTCTGCGGTAAGTAATCGTTTAAAGGATTATACTGATAAAAGTGTTAGGGTTGATAAAATTAACAAAACTTTGGATAATCAAATTGTTTCTTGGCAAAATAATACAAAAAATATTGATGAATCCAAAGAAGCAATTAAAACTTATATTAGTTCATTAGAAAAAGTATTTGCGGCAAATAAAGATTTAGGATTTGAATTACCAAAAGAAGAATTAGAACAATTAAATGAATTATTGGAAAATCCTGAGACTAATGTTAAAGATTTAGAATAGGCTTTTGTTAAATTATTGACCACTATACAAAATTCAGGCGGTAAGATTTTAGGTAATTTTACCGATGAGCAAGAAAAAGCAAGATTAGCTCTACTGTCTTTTACTGATGGTAGCGATGCAGCAAAGAGAGCAATAGACAATTTAATTAAAACTTTTAGTAATGGAGCAGCTTCTTCTTTTGAGGCTAGTGAAGCTGTTAGAGAATTAGAAGAAAATCTTAAAGACATACCTGATCATAGTGTTAAAATAAGTGAATCTTTTGCTAAAATTACAAGTAGTTTAATGAGCTTAAATGCCTAGTTAAATGCGGTTAAAAATATCAAAGATGTATTTAGCGATGAAAACGCAGGAGCTATAGAAAAATTTGGTTCTGCATTAGGTTTTATTACAACATCTTTACAATCCGTTTCTTCTTTTTCTATGGCTGCAACTTCATTGGTAAAAAAATTTACTGCTGCGCAAACTGCTAGTAGATTAGCAACTGAAGGGGCAACAAAAGCCACGATAGCTCACACAGCGGCAACTGAGGCAAGTGCTGCAGCTGCAAAAGCGCATCCATATATATTAATTGGTACGATCGTTCTTACAGCAGTGGTTAGTGCTTTGGGAGCTATAACTGATGGTTGGGAAAAAGAAAGAAAAGCAGTTAAAGAATCGGCAGAAGCGCACAGAGAAGCTCTAAAAGAAAATAAAGAAACTATTTATAGTAATTAGGATTTAATTACTTCAATGCGCGAAGCTCTCAAAGTCTATGATGAATCTCATGATAATAAAGAAGAATTAGATAGTATTACTAAATAGTTGGCGAAAAGCTATGGTATTGAAGGAAGCACATTAGCAACACTAACAGGTGAGTATGGCAATTATGAGAAAGTTTTAGAAAAAGCTATTAAACTTTAGAAATAGCAGCAAAGACTTCATTATGATAAATTATAGGATAATTTAAAAGAGCAAGAGAAAGTCCTATGGGAAGAAGTAGGAGGAAAAGCTTATTATGATGGGGAAAAAGTATATTCTACAGGTATTAATAGTTTAAAAGCTTCTGAAAAAAATTATATAAAAGATTTTGAAGAATTTATAAATGAAAGAGGTATTAGTAATACATCTCGCGCAGGCGTCAGTTTGACAATTAATACCGATTATTCGATTGAAGCATTAGAAAATTTACTTCGTGTTTATAAAGAATATATAAATGAATATTCTACTAGTAAAGAGGTAATTTCAACGGATGTCTATAAATATACTTAGGATTGGGTTAAATAGGTCGAACCTTTATTAGAAGAATATGCTAAAACACGTAATGAGTCTAATTTATTCGCCGGATTTATAGATCCTGAAACAAGTAGAATTAGTTCTCTTGAGCAGTATCGAGAATGGGCAAAGAAATATGAAGATAATATTGAAGAAATAGTATCTTAGTCTTTTGATCCAAATTTATAGAAATATTATGAATTGGATAATGCTCTAAAAGATATTATGGCTTCAGGTACTTAGGTTGAAGAAAAATATTTAGCTAATTTATTAGAAACCAATAAAGAGTTTGATAAATAGACTCTATTAGCTTTAAACTGGGGTGGAATAACCGAAGAAACTTGGAGAAGAGCAGCCTAGGGAGTTGAAAATTATCATAATGCGATAAATGAACTCAATGAGACAAAGACTTTAAAGGCTGGGGCGGAAAGTGCCTTAGATATTTTAGAAAAAGATAAAGGAATTAATTCTGAAAATTATCAACAGATTTTAGATAGTATAGATTGGGGAAACGCCAAATTAGGAATTAAATCTTTTAATGATTTTTTGCAAATGTCTTTAGAAGACCAATAGTCTTATTTAGAAGAAATTTCTAAGCGAAGTATACTTCCAACTTTAAACTAGCAGATTGAATAGGCAAAAACACTTCTTAAATAGTATTAGACATAGTTAAATAATTATAAAAATGCTTTTGATTATGAAGCAGTGGTCGAATCTTATTCTTATTTACAAGATATGGCTTTTAAAAGCAAGAGAGACCAAAGAGATTATGAGGACGCATACAATAAAATTAATTGGGAACTTTTAGACATTGAAAAAATTGATTTAGTCGATTTTGTAAAATTAGATCCAGAAAAAATTTAGGAATTATTAGATTCTTCAAAAGCTAAATTAATTATTGATAAAGTCCAAGCTGATTAGAAAACTATTGACAACTTGAGCAAAGATATAGAAAAATATATGGATGAAATTAAAGTTTAGGTTGTTATCGAAGGTAAAGAAGCAGAAGCTAAAAGTATTTTTAATAAATTATCATTAGACAATACTGAAATTTTAATTGAGCCTAATGCTGATCCATATTATGATTTAATAGATGAAATCGTTAATTCTGATCCAAGTGTTAAAGTACTTATCAAGGGAGAAATAGATGATTCCATCCAAAAACTGAAAGAAGATACTGCGGAATGGTTATCTGCCGCATCTATGATAGGCGATGATTATTAGGTAGCTACTGATAAAGTTGATGAATTAGCAGCGGCATTCCCGAATATTCTCGAAGGTTATAGCATAGTAAGTGGTGAAATGATTCAACTTAAAAAAGAATAGGTTGAAGCTGCTATAATGACTGCTTAGGGAGAAATAGATGCTAATAACGCTAAGGTTAAATATCTTTATTTAACTCAGCTAGAAACTGCCAAAAAAGATAAATAGATTTAGTAGGATAAACTTGATGAATTAAATAAATTTTTAGGTGAAGAAGCTGAAGGTTATAATATTTCATATGCTCAGATTATTGGATACAACAAAAAAATGACTGATGAGCAGCAGAATAATGCTGGTGACGTTACTGAAGAGGTTGATGAATAGAATAAAATAACAGCTGATTCTTATGCTAAACTTTATAATTCGGCTTATCAAAATCTTACTGAATATGGTGAGAAAATGGCTGAATATGTTAATCTATTTGCTCAAGTATAGGAAGCTGTGAATAGTGGTAACTTTAACTTAGCAGTAGAATTATCTAAACAACTAAAGCCTATGGCTATGGAAATAACTTCTAAATATAAAGTAGTTGTACCCCAAAAGAATGATCAAAACAAGGTAATTCCTAAAACTGCTGATGAATATGCCGAAGAATATTATAATCAAAATGTATAGTCAGAATTTTTAAATCAATATTTAGAACTTAAACAAAAAGAAAAAGAATAGGTTGAAGCCAACATAGAAGCCAAAAATAAAGAAATATCAGCTCTTGAAGCAGCAATTGCTGCAATTGACGTTATGGCAGAAGCCAATAAAAGGCAATTAAATAGTATAAGTTTAGGACTTGGCTCCGACGGAGAAAAATCAAGCAGTTCTTCTAAATCAAAAGAGTATGAAAAAGATGAGTTAAATATTTATTATAATATTGATAATGAAATTGATCATATTAATTCTTTACTTGAAGAGCAAGAAGATATTATTTCTAGAGCTACTGAAGGTAGTACTGAACATTATGAAGCTTTAAAACAATAGGAAAAATTATTAAATAGATTAATTGAAGCGCACAAAAAGAAAAAAGCAATAGCAGAACAAGATTTAACTAATATACGACCAACACTAGAATCTTCCGCGCAAAAGATTGGTAAAACTATTACTTATGATGACGGTGGAATGGTCAACGAGAGAGAAGATATCGTGTAGTATTATAACGATGCGATTGAAAAAGCAGCCGGTAATGAAAGAAAAGAAGCTCTTGAAACTGAAAAAGATACTTTGTTAGAGCTAATTGATGATTATAATGAAACTATTAAGCTTATAAGAGAACTTAATACTGCGATTACTGAAAGCGAATATGCTATATTAGACATAGATATTACTTTAACTGAACTTGCCGAAAAGCGCTATGAAGAAGAATTAAAGAAATCCGAAGAAAGATAGAAGGAAGAGGAAGAAAGGCAGAAAAAGATTTTTGACGGTTTAAAAACCGAGCTTGATTTAAAAATTCAAATAGATGAAAATTCTTTAAAGAAATTAGATTATTATTTAGATAAACTTTCTGATGATTTCTATCAGATGGCAGAAGCGATGGAAGTTATGATGAAAAAAGTTCCTGTCATGGAAAATTCATTGAGTAACTATGAGAACTTCTATAATAAATTACAAACTGCTTGGACTAATGGTGATATTAATTCTGATGATTATTTAGAAGGTCTACAACAAAGTTATGATGGCATATTAGATAATTTATCTAGCTTAGTCGCTTTGGATAAAGAGATGATTCATTACTATGAAGATACTCTTGCAGCTGCAGAAGATGAATTAAGCCATTATACTGATTCTTTGGAACATCTTACTTCTGTATTAGAACATTATAAGAATATTGTTGAGCTTGTAGATGGCGAGTATAATTTTGAAAGCGTAGATACTATATTAAAGGGTTAGGCTAAAACAATCGAAAACCAAATGTAGGTAGCTGAATCTAATTATCAATTAATGCTTCGCCAAAAGGAAATGGCAGAAGAAGCTATTCGAGGAGTTGATAGAGATTCCGCAGCTTGGGAAGTTCTCAATAATAAACTTCAGGCAGCAACTGAGGCAGTTAATAAAGCAGAGGAAGAAATGTTAAGCAAAACCGAAGAATGGGCTGAAGCCATGAAAGCAGTTATGGAGAACACTTTTGCGGAAGCCGCTCATAATATGGAAATGGCAATGACGCAAGGCATGGGATTTGATATGCTTAATGGTTCTTTAGACAGATTGAGTGCTTGGCAGGATGTTTATTTAACTACTACTAATAAGATTTATGAGGCTACCAAACTAATACGCACAGCACAGCAAGCCGCAGATAAGACAGATAATATTGCTTCTAAATAGAAATTAAATAACTATATAAAAGAAATAGAAGGTCTTAGAGATAAAACTAATTTAAGTAAATTAGATTTAGATCTTGCGAAGGCACGTTATGATGTTCTTTTGGCAGAGATTGCTCTCGAAGAAGCTCAAAACGCTAAATCTACTGTCCGTTTGCAAAGAGATAGCGAAGGTAACTTTGGATATGTATATACCTCTGACACTGACGCAATTACTTCTGCGGAATAGGATTTGGCAGATGCGCAAAATAAACTTTATAACATTGGTTTAGATGCCACTAACGAATATGGTAAAAAGATGCTTGAACTTCAGTAGAAGCTATCCGATGATCTTATGTAGTTAGAGCAAGATCGTGCCAATGGCAGATTCGCTATTGAAGGATCTTATGAAGCAGCACGTGATTAGCTTATTTAGCAATATCGAGATTTATTTATTGCTTATTCTGAATAGTATACTACCGCTCTTGGATCCGACATTAACATTCAAGAAGAAGCATGGATAAATGCCTATGATTCTATGATTAATCAAACTTAGAATTGGGCAGATTATACCGAAGAATATACTAACGTTTGCGAAAATGCCTATGAGCAATGGCGTGATGCAGTTGCTGAACATAATGAAATCATTCAAGATATTTTAAATAATACAAAAGAAAAGGTCGATGATGTAACTGCTGCTAGTGATAATCTAAAAGATGAAGTGTTAGGCGAAGTTCTTCCTGCTATTGAAGATGAATTAGATATGGTTGCTGATTTAAGTGATAATTATGCTCACTTAAGAGATGAAATACTTGAAACCATTAAATATTATGAAGATTTAATTGATACAATTGAAGAACTTATTCGCAAACAAGCTGAAGCCAAAATAGAGGAATCTACCGCAGAATATGATATTAGTGGCGTCAAAGATTTCTCACAAGCTATGGCAGACTATCTTGCCAATGGTGGTAAAACCACTGATGGTTGGTATTAGGCATTGTTAAAGGGCAGAGAAGAAAAATTAAAACAAAATGGATATTCTCAGTTTGATGGCGAAGCAGCGACTAATTTAAAAACTCTTATGCTTAAATATGAAAGATATAAAGCGGAAGGAGTTACTAATGATCTAACCGAATATGTAGAAAGTATTGATAGAAATGCAGGAGAATATTTTGATCCTGATGAAGTAAGAAGACTAATTGCTACTTTTGCTTCTGGCGGTTATACTGGTTCTTGGGGACCTTCCGGCCGTTTAGCGGTTCTACACGAAAAGGAATTAGTCTTAAATGCTAATGATACTTTACATTTCTTGTAGGCTGCCGAAATTTTACGTGGAGTTTCAGAAGCGATAGACTTACAAGCTATGGCTAATTAGATTATGCTGAATCCTTATGCAGGCGCTTTAACAAGTACTTTAGCAGACTAGACCTTATAGCAACAAGTAACAATAGAAGCTAATTTCCCTGGAGTAACTGATAGATTTGAAATTGAAGAAGCATTTAATAATCTTATTAATACAGCTTCACAATACGCAAATAGAAAATAAAAAATAGGCGAGTTTATATAAACTCGCCTATTTTTATTTTGGACTAATACAATTAATTGACTTTGCCAAAATTTTATTGTATAATAGATTAAGAGAGAAAGGAGAATGATTATGTCAACACAAGATAGAAATACATATGGTGATATATTATGCCAAGCGGTTGATACAATCGTTACCCAACGGCTTTCCGCATTAGAATATGATTAGACTATATTATGTTCAATAGTTGATGATTCTAGAAGGGAAGAGGGTATTTATAGAGTTACTAATGGCTCTACTGTATTTGAAGCTGTTAGTGATTAGACCAATTATAGAAATAGTAATAATGTTTATGTTTTAATTCCAAAAGGAAATTGGAACGAAACTAAAACTATTACTGGTAAGAAAAATAATAAAGATTCTGAAATATCATATATTTATAGGAATCCTTTTGATTATTTGGTGGATGCTACAAATAATATGATTAAAAACCCATTAAATGATACAGTAGGTTTAGTTGCTAATGATCCTAATAGAACTGAAATAACTATATGGACATACAATACAGCAGACAATGGAATTTTAAATGATGATGGTTTAGATTTAGCGGGATACACACGTTTGGGTATTCAAGCGCAATTTAGATCTTGGCTGAATCCATTTTATACTTCTGATCAATAGATTAGTAAAGTTGTAGAAGGATCTTATGGATTAAAATTAAAAGTTACTACCATGGGAGATACAACCATTAAAGATACAAATACAATGAGTAAAATATATGAATTATATATAGATGCTTCTGATATGAATGGTAATCCATATGATTTTAATACTTTCTTTCAATAGGAAAAGGTATTTGATATTTCGGGATTTGGTAAAATTCTCTCAATGGAACTTTCTTTTTATCAGAAGCCTGGAACTTTTGTAGATGCGCAAGGTATTCCGATTCCGCACTAGGGATTTTTAAATAAACTTGTTGATAATAATTTGTTTATTAAAGATCCTTATATTAGTTTGGGATATGATACAAGAGAATTTTAGAATGATGATGTAATTATATATACTTTGGGGGGAAGTTTGATTTTAAATCCTCTAACAAATTATATATACTTTGGATACTCCTACTTTTACCTCTGCGGCGGACGATAGTGAAAACTAGAAAACGGTTTAGATTCGTTGGCTGCACGAATTTAAAGAAGATGGAAAAAATGTACTACGAGTTGTTAAACAAGAGGACTTGACAGAACTTGGCGCAACAATTAATTGGTATAGATATAGATTTGGGGCGCAAAGCGCAGATAGATATTCAGGAGTTTATTGGGAATATGATAATCAAGAAGCAGAAAATCGTTTTTCTTATACTTTTGATCCCGATGTCACTCGCGCAGATGAAAGAATAAAAGTTATTATATTTTATAATAATAATGATAAAACAAGCAATACTGTTATTTTTACTAATGAGAAAGAGATTGTAAATTAGGCGACATTAGATGCTACATCTGCTGTTGGAATCAGTTGCGAAGATGGAACTTATGGTAATTATAGAATTTATAATTTAGGTAATTCCTTATTAAATTCAAAGGAAAGTTAGATTAATCGTTAGTTTAAAGTTTATTTCAAAGAATCTGAACTAACAGAAGCAAATTCTATCGAATGGATTATACCAAAAGAGAACAGCATGATAGTGTTAGACAATGCCGAAAGATATCTTTAGTCAGATGGTTTCTATCATATTAAGCATGAGTTTAATGATAACGAATCAGTTACAAATGAAGATTTACAATCTTATCGTATAAGAAATTATTATAGCTAGGCTTATAGTAATAATACTATTACTTGTATAGTTAAAAAAGATGGAATCACTTGTGTTGGAGTTAAAGAATTAACCTTTGGGCCTGCAGGAACTAGTGGTACTGATGCTACTTTTGTATTAGATTTTGATAATGGGATTAATGCTTTAACTAAAGGCAGTACAGAAGCGGTTATGGTAACCGCTCGACTTTATGATTATAACAATATAGAAGTTCCTATTAGTAATCATGATATTAGATGGACATTTAAATCAGGAACAGGAATGTCAATAACCCCTCAAACTGATAAAAATAAAGTTGAAATAAAACTAACTAATTCTTCTATGGTTACTAATTATAATATATTACAAGCAACTCTTAAAGGATTTGGTGATTATGATTTAATTGCTTATTTACCAATACCAATTAGATCAGAAAAAGGATATAATTACATAGAAGGTGCTACTTCTTTGGTTTATAATAGTTAGGGATATTTAGATGATTTTTATTAGAATCCTTACGCTATTTATTTTAATGGGCAAAAACAAGATAACGCAGTATGGTCTATTCAAACCACTGAAAACGTTAATTTTGCTCCTTAGCTTAGCGATACCAATAAATTAGTTCCTTCTTCTATATATGTTAAAGATACCAATGAAAAAGTTTGCGTTATAGCAAAAATTAATGGTGTAACTGTTTGGTCATAGCCTTTGCTAATAATACAAAATCGTTATCCTGCAAAAATGGTTAATGATTGGAATGGTACGTAGGTAATTGATAAAGCCAATAATGTTATTATGTCTGCGCGAATGGTAGCCGGTCGAAAAGAAAGTGATAATACTTTTTCGGGTGTTATGATGGGCGATTGGAAAGGTCAGGACGCAGAAACTAATATAACTGAGAATACTGGTATTTATGGATTCTATCATGGTTCTGCTTCTTTTGGTTTTAGAGACGATGGAACAGCTTTTATTGGAAAGTCTGGAGGCGGACGCATAGAGTTTGACGGGAATAAAGGAATAATTAAATCTCCTGATAGTTAGGGCTTGGTTATTGATTTAGATGATGGTAAAATAACTTCTGAAAAATTTGATTTAAAAGTTGGAAAATTTAATAATGAAAATGAATATATTTATCTTTCTTCTACTCATTCTAGATATCCATTAAGAATAGGGGAAAATTTTTCGGTGATATGGGATGGTACTGTTACTGCTAATAATGGTACATTTAAAGGAGAAATAGAAGCTTCAAGTGGCGTAATTGGTGGTTGTACAATATCTAATGGTGTATTACAAATAAAAAATGTAAATATCTCTGAAACTTTAAGCGCTGATAAAATTAATTTAACAGGTTCAATCACTTGGAGCGATTTATCTAAATCTGTTCAAAATAATATTAATGAGGCTACTGATATTGCCGAGGCTATAGCTAATGGCACATATTCTGGAGGAACATTTATAAATGGAACGTCAATTTATTCTCCTAATATTTATGGCAATCAGATTAGTATTTTACCGAATCCAGATGATACAGATAATACCGAAGGTGGATTCTCCATCTAGGGATATTTTGGGAGAACATTAAGAGAAATGTTTAAGATTCAATACCATGACGCAATCAGTGCGCCGATAACTAATCTTACTGCATGGGGCATCTTACGTATCAATCGTCCTGCAATTGCTGATTCTATTGAGTTTGAAGGTTCTTCTAGTAGTCCATGCCTTGCGCGCGGCTACATTGATTTTTCTAATGCAACTGTAACCGGGCTTAGTGGCTCTTCTGTTGCTGTATTTGGATAAGGAGAAAGACAAATGGCTTCAATTACAACAAGAAATATATCAACCGATTCTTTTCAGGCAAGAGTAACTGGTATGTATACTGCCCTTTATAAAACTGTAACGTGGTATATTGATGGAAGCGAATGGGACTAGGAAGAACTTACCACGAGCGATACAAGTTCAAACTGGATTACATTTGATGGATTAAACTCTGATACAGAATATAAGATTACAGCTGAGATTTATTATGAAACAGGTACTACCGATAGGGTTATAGAATATGTTACCACAGAAAGCTAGTCAGGTGGCGGATATGAGCCTGATATGTCTAATGTTTATATCCAAAAGATGACTCCTAGTGACCCTGCTACGCAAATCGCTGTAAGATTAAGAGGATTAGACACTTCATATTCTGAAGATGATTGGCGACTGACTTGGTATCTACATAATCCAAATTTATCTGGTTCAACTTTAGTAGCAAGTGATTCTGAAGATGTAGCAGCAGGAGATAGTAGATCGTCTATTATTACATTTTCGGGACTGACTCCAGAGACTACATATAATGTAGAATGTCGTATACGTTATTATGTAGGTGGTAATTTGTCAACTGAATGGGTTTATCTTGATGGGATTATCACCGAGTCTCAATCTTCGATGAGACCCGATTATTTTGAATGGGAGGCGCCGAAGATTTCTGGCAAAACGTTTAATATTACCGCAGATGAGTGGTGTGGACTTCTTAATAATATCAATAATGTTCGTGTATATAAAGGATATTCAGAAATATCTTCAACATCAGATTCAAGTGCTATAACAAGGTTTTATTATCCATCAAAAGGAGATAAAATGTTGGCTTCAATGTATAATCAATGTATATATGCGTTTGAAAATATGGGATTACTTGATTATAGCAGTTATAGAGTATTAAAAGGAGATCCTATAACTGCGGATGCGATTAATTTTTTGCGAGATACAATAAATTCAGTAGAATGATATAAAGGAGTGGAGAAATGGAGAAATCATTTAATAAAACAATTAAAGAAGTACAAAAAAGAATAGTATAGATTTGTAATGAATCTGGCCTTTCACCCATTGTTTTAGAATTAATATTATAGAACCTTTTATCAGAGGTTCGTTTAATGATAGAAAAACAAATGTTTGAAGAAGAAAAGCAAGAATTGTTAAAGGAGGAGGACAATGAATCAGAATAAAAAATTACCACCTCCTATAATAGAAGGTACTTTACCAGCATTTTATGGGACAGAATTAACTGTCCCATTTGTCATGAATAAGGCGGTTTCTATAAATGAATTTGATAGTTTTGAAGTTAAAATTAAATCTGCGCTAAATAATGCTCTCATAAAAACAGAAACAGTTATTTTATATCAAGATTTAAATAAAGTAATTTTTAACATAAGTGCTGATTTAGTTATAGGTAGATACTATAAAATACAAATGGCTTATCGTTCAGGAGATATTGTTGGATATTATTCTGATATTGGAATAGCTAAATATACTACTGAACCCGAAGTATTTATTGAAAATTTAAATAAAGATACTATCAATCCGCACGTTTATAATTATATTGGAAAATATAGTCAAATTAATGGAGATGCTACTGAGAAAGTTCACTCTTATTGTTTTAATTTATACCAAGATAATGATTTAATTAAAACAACTAATTGGATTTTACATAATAGCAGCTTAGATGAAAATGGTTATGAATCATTTGATTTATTTAACCTAGAAGAAGACTTAGATTTAGATAAGATCTACTATATAGAATATAAGATTAAAACAAATAATAATTTAATAGTTTCTTCTGGCAAATATCCTATTAAACAAAAAGTTTTATATGCTAGCGATTAGCTTATTAATATTTTTCCTATATTAAATTATGAAAATGGATATATAGAATTAAATTTTAAATCAGATAAACCCTTAATTGGAGATTTTATTATTTCTAAATCTGATGCTTCTTCTGATTTTAAAAAATGGCATGATATATATACTTTAAACCTCCGTAAAGATTCTATTAATAATTTTTCTTTTAAAGATTTTGATGTTGCGTATAACTAGACTTATAAATACGCAATCGTGCAAACCAACAGATATAATCTTCTTACTGAAAAGCAAATATCTAAACCAATAACCGTTTTATTTGAAGATATGTTTTTATTTGATGGGGAAAAACAATTAAAAATACGTTTTAATCCAAAAGTAAGCTCTTTTAAGAATTATATTTTAGAAACCAAAGTAGATACCATAGGAAGTAAATATCCTTTCTTTTTCAGAAATGGTTCTGTAAAATATAAAGAATTTCCTATTAATGGATTAATTTCTTGTTTAATGGATGAAGAACAATTATTTATGGAAAATGAATCTGTTTCAACCAATTTGATTGATTCTAATATTTATTAGGAAAAAGAATTTAAATTAAAAGTGTTAGAATGGTTAGGTAATGGTTAGAGCAAATTATTTAAATCTCCAGCAGAAGGAAATTATATTGTATATTTAATGAATGTTAATTTAACTCCTATCGATACTTTGGGTAGAATGCTTCATTCTTTTAGTTGTAATGCTTATGAAATTGCGGATTATACTGATAAGGGAATGCGCGATTAGGGAATTTTAAAAATTTAGAATTATAGTTCTAATCTATTAACCTTTGAAACTATTAGTCTTAAAGGACTAGAAGGTAATATATTGCCACGAGAAGCGCATATTTTATATTTCGATGGTTTAACAAACGGAATGAAACTATCTATTGACAATAAAGAAATTATTATAGAAAGTTCTGGCATATATCAATTTTCTTCTTTTGACAAAGCTATAAAGACAATTAGTTTATTAGAAGGAGAATGGGGAGACAATGCGCAACTTACTTATGGTTATTATAAAGATGATAAATCAGATTTTGATAATATAATAGCGATCGAAGGCCAAGATTTAGAAAAAGAATATGAAGGAGAAGTTAATATATATCAAGATCTTAATACTTCTAATACTAGTGTTTCTTTTTTAAATTCAGCAAAATTCTCAATCAAATCAGACGCTAGTTCTGAGGAATATAAAGATTATGATATAAAATTTGGAGATAACGTTGTTATTAATTTAAAAGATTTGAAAACAAAAGAATATTATATTGAGAATATAAAAATTAAAGGATTAAGTATAGGAAAAGAAATTATAGCAAAAATTAATTATTATTAGCATAATTTAACTCGCAATGGAGGATAAAGCTGATGTATGATTATGAAAATTTTTTAGTTAAACTAAATAACCAAATAAATCAAGAAATTTTTGCTAAAATTACCTCTTTAAATTTTTAGGAAAATCCAGTAGAAAGTATAGAGGGAGTTATTTCGACCGGTAATATTAATATAGATGGTAATAGTATAATTAGAAGAAGTTGTAATTTAACTTTAATATCTTAGAACCTTAATTTTAATGATGCTTATTGGGGAATTAAAACTAAGTTTAAATTGGAATTAGGATTAAAAAATAATATTGATTCTTCTTATCCAGAAATAATTTGGTTTTCTTAGGGTATTTATGTAATTACATCTTTTGCTACTGATTAGGCAACTAATAATTATACCATTAGCATTCAAGGTAAAGATAAAATGTGTTTGCTTAATGGCGATTTAGGCGGCTCTATGCCAATGACCGTTGATTTGGGAATGACTGATGATTATCAGAAAATACCAATTAAAGAAATTTTAAAATATTCTTTAATGACATATGCACAAGAACCTTATCAAAATATTATTATTAAAGATTTGGATGAAGTAGCCGTTGAACTTTTAGAATATAAAGGTAATAAACCTCTTTATTTATTAAGAAATGTAGATACAGATGTTTTTGAAAATTATACTTCTTATGGAGACATTGAAGCTATTTTACCTGATGGAAGTTCACGCATATTAGATGAATTTGAAGAAGAATGGTATGATACACGAGTTCAATTGGGTAATGAAATTAATAACAACGCAATTGAAGTAAAATTTAAAGATGATAAAAATAATTATACCTATACTATTGGAAAATTAGAATAGGGTGAAGCCGCAGGTTATAGAGTAACTGAGTTGACTTATGCAGGAGATTTAATTATTAACGCAGGTTCTTCTTTGACTTCTGGATATGACAAAATTGTCAAAATGCTTGGTAACTATGAGTATTTTTATAATGTGGATGGATAGTTTGTTTTTCAAAGAAAAAAGAATTATATAAATACTGTATGGAATAACAAAGTTGATTCAGGAGATGAAATTTATTATGCTGATACCGCATATCTTTCACCTGTCATTTACAGTTTTGAAGATGGACACATGATTCAATCATATTAGAATAATCCTAATATTCAAAATATAAAAAATGATTATGTAATTTGGGGTGAGCGTATTGGAGCTTCAGGAGCCGCACTTCCAATTCATTATCGCTATGCTATTGATAAAAAACCAGAAAGATATAAAAATTTTGAAGGAACACTTTTCACAATTGATAATTATGATTGGAGAGAATTAATTTATCAAATGGCAATTGATTATATGAATCATAATAATGAAGAAGACTATGAAGAAAGATTAAAAGCAAATAATGAAGATTACACCAATGGAAAAACTGGTTATGAGATTTATTATACTGATATTATAGGCTTTTGGAGAGAATTATATAATCCTAACCCCAAAGAAGAGGAAAAAGATTAGTATTATAATAAGGGAGAGCCAGATTAGTATTGGAATAAAGATGTCATTCAACGCCCTGAAGTATTAAACTTTTGGTTAGATTTTTTAGATACCGAAGGTGACTTTGGATAGTATTCAGTTGGTTTAATAGGCGATAGAATAGAAGTGGTTAATGACAAAACAGTTAAAGCCATTCATTATAAAGAAGTTCCAGGCTTAATTTTTGTGACTCGAGATGAACAGGAAACAATTGATCCCGCGCAATTAGGTGGATACAATCTTGTATAGGTACAATCTGATTTAGAAGGTATGTTTTCTATTAGCTCTTAGGGAAAATCAGCTAAATAGGTTTTGGATGAATTAATTTATACCCATCTATATAATTCAGAAACAATAACTTTAAAAGCTATTCCAGTTTATCATTTATAGCCTAATCAAAGGATTTATGTAAAAAATGAATTAAGTAAGATAGATGGAGATTATATTATTACAAAAATAAGTTATGGATTAGGGCATAATGCCATGATGACTATTACTGCAAATAAAGCTCCAATTCGTTATTTATAAGGGAGAATATTATGAATAAAAAAATTATGTAGTTCCGTTATTATGGAACTAAAAATAAAAACAATTTTCCTGCGAATATTAAAGCAGGAGATTTCTCTACCGAAGATTTCTTTAAAGATTATTATCCGATTCATTATATCAAGATTCAAGGACCTAATTCCATTAAGTTTTGGATTAATTTTAATTCAAATAGTGTTATGCTTGGTCCTTCTGGAGTTTATGAATTAGATTTATAGAATTTTTCTACTATTGAAGATTTAAAATTTAGCAGTATTTCTAATACTATTTCCGAACCTTTAATTATTGATTTAATTTATGGATAATTTTTAAACTAGCTTGTCTTTTGGGCAAGCTAGTTTATTTTTTTTATATTAAATTTAAAATTATTATAGAAATAAGCTAGAAAGGAGAATAAATTATGGCTAAATATGTAAAGTTTATGCGTGGTACTCCTACTGCTTACGATAATTTGCGGATAAAAGAAGCAGACACACTTTATTTTATTTCTGAGACGGATGCGGTAACAGGTAAATTGTATATTGGAGATAAACTTGTTAATTCAAATTTAACCATGCAGGATCTTCAATTTTATTTGAGTAAGCTCGAAGATGTTGATGTATCTAATGTTGAGCATGGAGATTTACTTGGTTATAATGCTATGGATTAGAAATGGATACCAGTTAGCGTAAAAAATACTATACTGGTGCAATACGCGACCAAAGAAGAGGTAAGACAGGTAAATACTAATGTACAAAATATAACTAATTCTTTGGGAGAAGTTATAACAAAAGTAGAAAATATTGAAGAATCCTTAAATAATTATGTTGATACTACTTCATATACTTAGAAAATGAAGTAGATAGATAAAAATATAATGGATTTAAAAAAATCAACCACTTGGAATAAACTTTAAAAAAGAAAGGATAAAATAAATATGGCTAATGAAAATTTATTATTTAGAAAAGGCACGTTAAGTGAATTATTGAATTCTACGCCAATAGAGGGTTCTATTAATTTTACTACTGATGAACCCGCCATATATTTAGATGTAGCAGTAAAGGGTATAGTCGAGCATAAACGAATTGGGGATATTATTTAGTTTGAATATCTTTCTGATTTTTTAAAATTTAGAGATGATCATAACAATAATATTCCTCAGTCAGCATTATATTATATCCAAAAAGATAAAAAAGATGGCGTAGATGTTATTGTTAATGCTTTATTAAAATGGAATGGCGAAAACTATTTATAGCTTAATGAAAAAAGTGATTATTCAGGTTCACTTGATCTTTTGGACTCTAGGGTTTAGGCTCTCGAAGGAGATGTTGAAAATTTAAAAACCACGTCAAATAGTCAAAGTAGTCGTTTAACTGCAATAGAAGGAATTTTAGGAAGTTCCGAGGGTGAAGGTACTGTTGTATCAAGAGTTACTGCACTTGAAAATACAATTGGAAATTCTGAAAGTGGTTTAGTTGCTGATGTATCTGCCAATACAGGTAAAATTAATAATCTGACTTAGCGCATAGAAACTGCAGAAGGCACAATTGAGCAGAAAGCGGATAAAAAAGTCGTTGAAACATTAACTTAGTAGGTTGGAACAAAAGCTTCTTAGGAAGACTTAAATACTACTAATCAAACAGTTTCTCAACATACTGAAAGTATAAATTCCATTAACTCTTCTATTAGTACTTTAAATAGAACCACTGCTGATCATACTACTAGAATAGAAACATTAGAAGGAAACGTTTAGAATAATAGTGAAGAAATAGCTAGAAAAGCCAATTAGGATGATCTAAATGCTACAAATCAAGAAGTAGCTAAAAAGGCTAATTCTTCTGATTTACAAGCCTTAAATACACGAGTTACTGCTGCGGAAACCGCTATTGGTAATTCTGAAAGTGGATTAACTAAAGATGTTGCTGATTTAAATGTAAGACTTCAAACCGCAGAGGGAACTTTAGAGAATTTACCTGGAGAACTTAATGCTACCATCAATGAAAAAATAAATGCTGCGAATGCTATGAATTATATAGGAACATTAGCGCCAAACGTAGATGGTTCGGTCGAATGGCCTACTGAAAATGTTCGCGCAGGTGATACTTATGTAGCTTCAAGTGATTTTTATGATGCTGCTCTCGGTGAAAAACAGGTTTATGCAGGAGATTTATTAATTGCTAGTGGCACTGAAAATGAGAATGGTATTATTACAGAAGGTTTAACTTGGAATGTTGTAAATACAGGTTATTAGGCTGCGCATGACCAAATTTTAAGTGCTAATGAAAATAAAATTATTTTAAGTAGTCATAATAATGAAACTACTTCGGTTGAAATTGCGGGTTCTAATAATATTAATGTGACCACTGATACTACAAATAATAAAATTATTATTAATATGGTGTGGGGAACTTTTGGACAATAAGTAACAATTTAAGCATATAAAAAATTTAAAATATTAGAGATAGAAATAAGAAAGAGATATTTATATCTCTTTCTTATTTTTTTTATTAAGGAGAAGAAAGGAGTTAAAAATGGCATTCGATGATGTATTAAACGCCGTTAATGGTTTAGCCTTTAAACCCGTTAGAACAACTGAAAAGAAGCTAGGCACTGATATATGTCCTATTCGTAATGGATATATGTATTTTACAACTGATACATAGAAAATATATATGGGTACTAGTGAAGGAAAAGCTTTACCAATGGGCGGTAATTCAGGTATATATTATGGTCATAGATAGTTGAGTGAAGATGAGACCAATATAGAAATTACTTAGTTAGAATTTTCCGCAGAAAATGACATAGACGGCGATTAGACTCCAAATGTTGATGATTTAATTTTAAACATACCTGATGGAGGCTTTTATCGTGTTACTTCGGTTTTTGGAGATGAAGTAATTGGATTAAAAATTGCTATGTCTGGGTCGGGAAGTGGAGGCGGTTCAGGTGGTGGTACACCTACTACTGAACGTCCTAAAATTCAATTAAGTAATGAAATTTCTTATTTTGAAACTTCTAACCCTAAAAATATGAAAATAAAATATACTTGCTCAAGCAATCTTAACGATGGATTTAACTATATTTCACATATTACTTATAGAATTGGATCAACTCGTTACGAGGAAGATGTTTAGTATTATTTTGATACTGAAACAGGATTTACGCAAGAAATTACTTTGGATGTAAGTAAGTATTTAAATAATATTAGCATTGGTTCAGTTGTAACTATTAAAGTGACTGTAGAAGATTATTATGGAAATACTTCTTATGACGGTAATGCAAGAGTATATTTAATTGAATTAAGATTAGTAAACAATGTATCAAAATTTTCTCGCATTGACATTAATAATTTGTCTGAGAATATTTATAAATACAATTGTATTCCGCAAGGTGGCGGTGGAAATGATTTAATTAACCGCAGAATCTTATGGCAATTATTGGATGAAAATAATAATTAGAAAAAAGTCGGCGAAAAGGCAGTTGAATCAATCAATAGCAATATGTAGATTGATATTGATTGTAGTAATTTAGAGCATGGTGTTTATAAATTAATTACGCAATATGAAGTTACTATTTCTACTACTGGAAAGACCGTAAGATCTAAACAAGAAAAAGTTATTTTAGGTATATATCGTATAACCGAAGGTCAATTAACTTAGCCTTTAATTTTAACCGATTTTGAAGAATAGTCTATTTAGCAATATGAGCCATATATTTTAAATTATTTTATTTTAGATAGTAGTGCTAATGACTATTCCTAGGTTGAAATAAACTTTATTGCGGTAAGTGGAATAAACACTGAAAATATTGGAAATGAAAAACCGCTTTTAAATACTTAGACCTCTTGGTCTTATAGTTTTTTGAATACTGGTACTTATACTTTATTTTTAAATTACAATGGTAAAGAATATGAATTAGGTAATTTAAATATTATAAAGTATATGGGTAACGCTCCTGTCTTAAATTTTAATGATATAGATTATAGTTTAAGTGCCGCAGGACGTTCAAATAATGAAGTTAATAGAGATAAATGGTATTCAAAAGGAAAAAATAAAACTTCGGCAATATTAGAAAATTTTTTGTGGAGTTCCAATAGTGGTTGGATAAAAGATGCTGATGGAGAAACCGCTTTAAAAATTTCTAATGGCGCTAAATTAACTATTTCTGGAAGGGATTTTCCAATTTTAGAATCTTAGGGTGGCTATATAAATGGTACTAGCGGATTGTTAATTGAGTTTGATGTAAGATTCGAAAATGTTTCCGATTATTCTAAGCCATTAATTGAATGTATTTCTTATAAAGCTGGAAATGAGATTAATGCAGGTTTCCGTTTAACTGGTCAAAAAGCAACTTTAAATACAACTCTTCAAAAACCCGACGAAATGGAAATAGGCGGAGGGGAAGATGAAGAAACCGGAAATGTTAATGAGCAAGATGCAGCTTTATAGGCATTGACGCAATATTATAACGAAGGACAGCGAATTCATTTAGCTTATTCAATTCCAAAGATTTTGCCGAGAGGAATTGGTTCAGAGCCTTTTTATTTTATTACAACTTATTTAAATGGTGTTTTATCAGGTATTTCTAAAATTACAATAACAACAACTGGTTCAGGCTCATTTGAATCAGTTCAAGATTTTGATCCAAATAATCCCGCTTCTTTAATTTGTGATTCTACTTATGGTGATATTTATTTGTATAATTTTAGGGTTACAAGAAATTAGCTAGAACCGCAAGAAATAGTAAAGCGATATATAGCTGATTATGAAAGCATGACGACACGAGTAGATAAATGGAAAACAAATAATTTATTTGGTGAATATGCTAATAAAATTTCATTGGCTAAGATTAAAGAAATAGCGAATGAACTTCAAATTCCTTATCTATTAATGCGTGGAGGAATTGAGATAAATAAAAAATTTAATGAAAGTTTTGTTTTTGATAGTTCAAATCCGGGATATAGATTACCATATACTAAATCAGATTATAGATTAATGTCTATTGAAATGTATTATAAAAATTCAGAAACTCCAATTTATAGCGTTCCGATAGAAGTTGAAGACAGTAATGATTCTTCTAAAATCTATAGAGACTTTGGAAGTATTCCTACTGGAAATTATAAGGTTAAGCGTGGCGTTTAGGTTTATGGACAAGGTACTTCTTCTATGGTTTATCCTGTTAAAAACTTACGTTTTAAATTTGTACAAGAGCAAGATTTTCCAGTTGTTTATAATAGAACTGATGTAGGACCGGAAGTTATTAAAAATAATTCTTCTAGAGTTTCTCCCGTAAAAATTGTGTGTTTAAAAGCTGATTATATGGATAGCTCCTCTTCCCATAATACACAAACCGCAAATCTCATATATGATTTATATTCTAATATGAATATGAAAACACCTCCATAGGCAAGTAATTTATATGATAAAGATTTAGTAACTGCAATTCGTGGTTATCCTATTATTTGTTTCTTTACTGATAATAATTCTGAAAGCAATTATACTTATATCGGTAGATATAATTTTAACTTAGATAAGGCAACACCTGAGCCTTTTGGATTTATTCCTAAAGTTAATGGAAACAAAAGTCTAGGATATGAAATTGATCCAGAAGGCAATTTAGTATTAGACGAAGAAGGAAATCCACATGATATCATTCAATGTTGGGAATTTTTAAATAATAATACTGGTTCCCCGACTAAGTTTTTAACTGATAAAGATAATTATGAAACTTTTGAAGATAATATGCGTAATGCTTGGTGGGATTATTTTGAAGATAGATATCCTGATACTTTCGTTGGAGCGTAGGAAGATGGAAAGCTTACAGCGCGAGATTAGCAAGATATAGAAAATGGTTTATTTAGAATGGCATGTTGGGTTAATTCGACTGCTCGACCAGAAGCTACTAATAATAGTCTTGGAGAAAAAGCTGCTTATTATCTAACTAGGGACACTGACCCTGATTTAAATAAAAATTATTATTTAAAGACAAACGATATATATGAATTAGTAAATATTGAAAAAATAGATAATATAAAACATTCATATTCTAATATTTATGATCAATCTATATAGAATTTAACCAATATAGTAGTTGATTAGAGTATTTTTATCTAGAAAGTTGAAACATATGGATTATATACTTATTCTTATGTAGTTGATGATTTAAATAATAAATATTGGTGGGATGGTAGTTAGGAAATTGGAAATAACTTAAATGATTTTGGTATTAGTTATAATGGAACTCCCACAAATGGAGATAGCATTACTATAAATTATAATTTCTTATATCAAGGATGGAATCCTTCATCACTATATGAATATTATACAATAGACAATGAGAATTATCGTTTGGCAAAATTTTATGATGAATTTGAAGACTATTTTAATAAGGAATTCTGCTTATTCTATTATGTTTTGACTTTAGTATTATTAATGATGGATTCTCGCGCTAAGAATATGATGTTAGCTTCTTGGGATTAGAAAATTTGGTATCCGATTTTTTATGATATGGATACCATGTTAGGTATTAATAATACTGGTTTTAATAAATTTAGTTTTGATGTTGAGGATATTAATAATACTGTATTTAATGGATATGATAGTGTATTATGGAATAACTTTAGAGATGTATTTAAAGCAGATATAGCTAATATGTATAACAGGATGCGTAATTCGGGCTTAACTATTGAATAGCTTTTACGCAGATACAATGAGCTTGGCGCAGACGCTTGGAATGAATCTTTAACAACGGCAGACGCTTTATATAAATATGAAATTCCTTATTTAGAGGGCTATCACGATGGTACGAAACCCGTAGGGCCCGGAAATGCGAATTATTTATATGCAGGGTAGGGTAAACGTTCTAATCATCGCGCTTGGTGGTTAAGTAATCGTCTTAATTATTTTGATAGTGAGTTTATTTCTTACTCACTGGGAAATAATAAACCCTCTGCAACAAATACTTTCTCTTTTAGAGCTTATTCCTCTCCTGAACAATCTAATTCAGAGGCAGCATTAGCTTGTACCAAAGCAGTACCGCCCTCTCATGAATTTACTTTAACTGCTTTAAATAATTCCTATTAGGCTATAATGGTAGGTAATATTATATATCGCTCGTAGGACGTAGATACTGAAAATGGTGGTTTAATTTAGGCAAATAAGACAATTAAATTAGGACCTAAAACCGCAAAGCATGAAGTAGAAAGTTGGATATTAAATCCTTATTTAATTGCTGATTTAGGAGATCTTTCTAATAAGTATTTAGGCTCTTGGAAGTTCCCTAGTTAGCCTACAAAATTAACTAGGTTAAATTTTGGGCAAACACCACGATCACATCCTAGTACATATAATGTTTATTATAATACATTACTTTTAGCCTTAGATATTACAGATAAATGTCCTTTATTAAAATATATTAATATAGGTAAATGCACAAAGTTAAAAGCCTTAGATTTAAGTCAATGTTATAATTTAGAAACGGTTGATGCTTATAAGAGTGGATTAACTGCTTTAACTTTACCTGAAGGCTCTATTGTAAAAGAACTTTATTTACCACTTTCTTTAAAAGAATTATATATTGGAAATTAGCCTTATCTCTCAGTTATTGAATTTGATGATGAAAGCCAAGGAGAACATTTAAATACTATTTCTTTAAAATCTGTTTATATTAATACTTATAATTTAGTATACAATATGATTAATAATAATGATTTAAGTAATTATTTATTAGAAGATATTAAATGGGAAATTACTGAAGGTAGTAGTGATCATGTAAGTTATGATGAAAATGGTTATATAATTGGAATTAACTTATTAGACATTTTACAGACCGGTATAAAAGCTAAACCATTAAATAACACGGTATTAAAAAATGCTTTAACTGGTAAAAAAAATGAGAGTATTTTTGATTATGAAAACAAAATTTCTATTCCAAATGGTAAAGTTAGAGAATATGACTTATATAAAAAATATATTAAAGACTTTCCAAATGTTACTTTTATTTTTGATGAAGAGAACATGGTAATAACAAAAGCTAGTAAAATTACCTTCTTAAAAGATCAAGATGGAGAAGTGGAATATTAGGTTTTAACCGATGGAAATTATACATTAAACGAACTTGTTTATAATAGTAATATAACTGGAACAACTTTAACTAAAAATCCAACTAAAAATCCAACTGACGCGGAAACTTTTAAATTTACCAAATATTGGATTGATGCTGATACTGGTAATAGATATTATTATGAAGAAACTTCTGATGTTGGTGTAATAGGCTTTGATGATATTCGACCTACTTCTGATATGATTTTTTATCCAGAGTTTGAGCCTCAAAAACGTTATTATAGTGTAACTTTTAGAGATATAAATAATAATAAAATATCACAAGGCACAATGGCAGATGGTTCTGAAATTTATGATTTTTAGGTGGGCTATGGCGAAAAATATACTGGACCAGTATTAAATTATTATATCACTCCCGAATCTACTGTGACTTTAAATGAGCATGAACGTATTACTTTTAAAGGATGGACAAATTATAATTACAATAATACTAATGTAAATATTGATGAATTAGAATTTATTGATCCTACAAATTTAATAGTTAAAAGTAAAGTTGAGTTATGGCCTTACTATACCATAGAAAATGCTACAAAAGTAGCTTCCAATAGTTGGTATTTTAGTATAGAAGGTAATAAAATAAGTATAAAAGACATTTATAGAAATTAGCTTGAGGGAAAGATTACTTTACCCGCAGATCCTAATTTAACTATTGTTGGTGATTTTGTGGGAATAATTAAAGTAACTGATGTGTATTTCCAAGAAGGAAATTCATATAAAGAAATAGCAGATTACGCATTTAATAATACCAATGAAAAATCTGTTTTAAATCCTCCATCAGCCTATGATATGGTTTTAAAATCAGTTTATTTGCCTAATTCTATTACAACTATAGGTGAATATGCTTTTACTTCCCAAAATAAATTAGAGTTTATAAATATAGCAAATAAAGTAGAATTACCTTAGAATTTAGTTTCAATAAAGCAATATGCCTTTGCGAAAACCAATATTGCTTTTACCAGATTACCCGATAGTGTATCTTTTATTGGGTATAGAGCTTTTATTTTCAATAATGCTTTAAAAATTACTCAATTACCTATTTCTCTAAAAGGATTACCTTATGCTCAAAGTTTTTATAACTGTGATTATTTTTGGGTAACTACATTTGGAGATGAAGACTTAGAAAGTTTTGTTTTTGGAAATACTAATGCTTTACAATCTACTGGTAAGGCATATGATTAGAAAGATTTTACATTAACATTGTATAATGATATTCAAGGGCCAAGCGGTATATTTAAAACTTATTTAAGTTTAAATAATACAAATGAAGAACATAATGTTCATATAAATTGGTATGTTGAAACTATTAGTGACGCTGAGGGTGATAAATTACTTGAAAAAGCCGACAACTGGTTAGGAACGGCTGCAACCTTGGTAGAATTTCGAGTTTATGGTAAGGACGGTACATATTATGACAACCTCTAAGATTTATAAATATATTGGTTATAATGGTGTTATTACTAGCAAAGTATTAATTGATACACCTAATAAAATAGAAATGATTGAATTAAAAGCTGGTAAAGGTAAAATTTTAACCGATGGACAAAGAAAACTTTATCGTGTTATTACTATAAAAGAAGAAATGTCTTCTTGGAAAGAAATAGATGATGAAGTTTTAGAAAATTCAGAAATTTAAATAATTAAAAGTATTTTAGGGATATATTTTATATCCCTAAAATATCTTTTATAGAAAGGATAAATAAAATGATTGTTAAAGTTGATGAAAGTAATCAGTCTCGATATAACACTTTATTTAATAAAGCATCTACGCTTTTAGGACTTAGTTCTCCAATTAGTAATATAAGAGATTATTTTAGAGAATTACCTAATATTATCAAGAAGGCTAGCGAAACTGATGGTGAAATTTGGTAGTATTATGCAATGCTACCACTAGACGAAGAACCTTTTTACGTAAATGCCGATACGAGAAAAATTACAATTCCTAGCAATCGCAAACAAATAGGTGTAGTTGGCGACAATTATGCTGAAATTGTTTTTTTCAAAATTGCAAGATATTTTGATACTGTAGACTTTGGCTCTACTTCTGTCATGGCCACGATTGAATGGCAAAAAACTTCCGGTAATAAAAATTCAGGAGTAAGTGCCGCATGGGTTAAAGAACTAAGCTTAGACCCTGATGGAGATGTTTTAATCGGATGGCCAATTCAAGAAGAGATGACCGAAGAGGCAGGTAATATTGAATTTTCTTTACGTTTAGTACAAATCGATCCCGATAATGCAAATTCTTTGATTTATAGCTTCGGTACTGAACCTGCTACTGCTACTATTGGTAAATCTCTAAATCTTTACTCTCCAGAAGATGATACAGTTGAAATTTTTGATAGTTCATCAATTATTTTAAGAAGACTTAAATCCACTATGGCTGCCGATGATAGCTTTGGCGTTATAGGTCCTCCTTCTTGGGAAAATGGAATCAATATTAATAATTTACCTAATGTTAAAAGCTATAAAGATGGAGCTTTTTATTTAGATTTAGATGAAAATAATGAATTATCAGTTACAATTAATGCTAATTTAACTAGTGGCAATGATCAAAATAATGCTACCTATACATGGTAGAAAGTTGATGGAAGTAATTGGGTTAATATAACAAGTAGCATATCAGAAGGTTTAGAAGGCAATAAACATAAGTTTACTGAAATCGGTAGATATAGATGTATGGTAGAAGACGTTCAGAATGGATCTGTTCGTTCGCGTACTTATAGTAAAGAATTTTATATCTTGGGCCCAGTGGCTCCTGAAGTAAAAGAATAGGAAAATTATATTTCTAAAATTCTTGAAGTTGAAGGAGAAAAAATTAAATTAGAAGTAATACCTAAATATGATAAAGTTTTTTACAAAGATGATTATGATGCTAATAATGCAACTTAGGTAACTTTTAATTGGATTAGAAAAGAAGCTTAGAATTCAGAGGCGTTTGATGAAATAATAACTAAATCGACAAAGCCTGATATAGAAGTAAATAGTGAAGGATTCTATTTTGGTAATGCTCAAACAGTACGAAATAATAGTAAACCCGTTTATTCAGAAAATTCTTCTCTTTATAGAGTAACCAAACCTGTTCAAGTTCCTACAAAAGATTAGTATTATTTTGATTCAGTAGAAAATGGTGGATTAACTAATCCGGAAGGTCCAAGTGGGGTTCTTGGTGATAAAATTAGATTATTATTTAGAGATAATTATAAATATGATTATTTAGAGTATCAATGGTATATGAATGCTTCATATACAGGTGGCACATATACAAAAGTTGAAGATGCTAATGCTAATGGAAAAGTATATGCGGGTCACCCGATTGAATACGAACCAAAGCAGGGCGCTCGTTATCAAGTAAAAATTATAGCTTATCGTAATGGAGATTGTACAATTGATAATTTAAATGAAGAAACAAAATGGGATTTTGCTCATGTTTTGCCAAGAGATAGCAGTGGTAATCAACATTTTGTTTCTATCATTGAACCCTAAGAATAAGGAAGGAGATAAAGAATGATAACTACTTTCGAAGAATATTATTCTCATTTATCTCTAATCAATGATGTCAACAAACCGCAGTTGGCAATTTTAATTCCAAAAAATGAAAAAATTTATTAGATTAATTTAGAAGAAAGGATGGTAGAAGCTCCACCGGTATTAGGAGTAAAAAAAGATCATTACGCTGAAACAATATATTTTTCAGTAGATAGATATTATGATAATATGGATTTAGCTTCAACTACCTGTTTAATCTAGTATGTTAATGAGGGCGTTAAAAAAGAGACTGGGGTTGAAGATCAAGGACATTTTTATTTGGTTCCATTTTATGATATTACTACTCTAAAAGAACAAAATAAAATATTACTTCCTTGGATGGTTGGAGAATCAGTTACTGCAGCGGCAGGAAATGTAAAATTTTCATTTCGTTTTTTCTAGTTAAATGCTGAAAATAAGTATATTTACAATCTTAATACTAAAGAAGCAACCAGCAAAATTTTAAATAATATGGATATAACAGATAAAGACAATGAAAATCTTAGTATTCCAGCCGATACGGTTAGTCAAATATATTCTAAAATTAACGAATTAAGCAATTAGGTAGGAACCTATTGGATTGAGATTTAAGGAGAAATAATATGAATTACACTGAATTTATAACAAACATTTTTCAAGTTTGTATAATTCCTCTTTTGGGAATTTTAACAACTTTTTTAGTAAAATGGTTACAAATTAAAAGTAGCGAACTTCAAATTAAAATGGATAATGAAGTTGCCAATAAATATATGGATATGCTAACTAATACAATAACCGAATGCGTATTAGCTACAAATCAAACATATGTTGAAGCTTTAAAGCAACAAAATAAATTTGATTTAGAAGCGTAGAAAATAGCCTTTGATAAAACTAGTGAAGCAGTTATGGCAATACTCACCGAGGATGCTAAGAAATATTTAGAATCTGCAGTTGGCGATTTAGAATTATTTATTAGACAAAAAATTGAAGCCGAAGTTAATTTAAACAAATAAGAAAAGGGGAGACCTTAGAATTAATTCTAAGGTCTCCCCTTTTTATTTTTATTTTATTCTATTGTAAGTTTTCCATTTTGCATAAATAAAATCATGAGATTTTTTAGGGAAATATATTACTTCATCATTTTCAAAAGTAATATTATCATTATTAATAATTTTAATTTCATTTAAATTTATTAATAAACTAGGTGGAAGAAATAAGAAGTTAGGATTATCCTATAATGGGTTAATAGCTTTTTTAAAAGAAGTTCTTAAAGATTGTCCATCCAACATATTGCCATCTTTTAAGTGATAGCATAAACATCTTTTAACTATATTTATACAATTTACCATATCGATTTTAATGCGTCTTTCGCCGCAAGATGTTTTAATAATAACCGTATCTTCTTTAATTTCTTTTCTTATAATATCTAAAATATCTTTGAGTTCATGCTTTTGGATAGGCTTAAGTAGATAATGATCAGCATGAACCTAATAAGCGGAATACGCCAAGGAAGGATCTTCTCCGATAAAAATAAAATGGCTTTCGGTATCTATCTCTTTCATTCTTAAACTTAAATGGATAATGTCTTCCGTAGAGTCAGTATCTATTATATAGATATCATAACCAGTTGGAACTTTTAAGAAATTTTCTACATTATCAAACGTAGTTAATTTAACTGTTAATTTGGATTCTATTACATAATCTTGAATCAGTTCGCGAAGACTATTTAGATGAATTTTATTATCATCAAAAATAGCAATAGATAACATTTGTCTACCCTCCTTTATTATAAATATTTATAATTGGTTATAACATATTTCTGCAAAAAAATCAAATATTTTAGTGTATTTGGAAGAACAAAAATATTTTGAAATTTTAACTTTTTGAAAAATAAAAATGTATTTGAAATTTAACAATATTTTTGTTCTTACGAAAAATTAGAAAATTTTTGCGTGACCAAAAATTAATTATTTTGCAGGTTTAAAATTTATATAATAATGAAGAAAGCAAGGAGGTTAACTAAATGAATTATAATTATAATCAAACAACTTCACAAACGATATCGCCGCAACAGTCATAGTATAATTCTTAGCCTAGAACTTACTAGTCTACCTCTTGGAATTCTAGAATTAGACCAGTAACTTCAATCGAAGAGGCCAAAGCTTGTCCTATTGATTTTGATGGTTCAGTTTTTTACTTCCCAGATATGGCTAATAAAAGAATTTATACTAAATGGATTAATACTGATGGTACCCCTGGGTTTAATATGTATGAATTAAAAGAGATACCTCAACAAAACAGTATTAGTAATAATTATATAACACGAGAAGAATTTGAAGAAGCAATGAGTCAAATCAGAAATATAATTATGCCACAGCAAATAAAAGCGGAGTCTAAACAAGAGATTCAAGAAAATCCAGTTTTACAATTCTGATGGAGGTTTAAAATATGCAAGTTGATCCAATGATGCTAATACAGCAGATTAAAAATGGATAGAATCCACAATAGTTAATATTGTCTATTTTAGAAAATCAAATGGGTAATACTCCCATGGGAGCTAATTTAATTAATTTGGCTCGTAATAATCAAACCGCAGAAATAGAAAAAATTGTAAGGAATATTACTTAGCAACGCGGTTTAGATTTTGACAAAGAATTTAATGCCTTTAAACGTCAGTTTTTTGGCTTTAAATAATATTTTATTTTTAAAGGAGGAACGTATATGTTCAACTCTAATGGTTACAGTTTAGCCGATATTGCGGCTGCTACTGGTGGCAATCGAAACAATGATGGCGCTTTCGGTGGCGAAAATGGATGGTGGATCATACTTCTATTCTTAATCTGGGGAAGAAATGGTTGGGATGGAAATAATGATCAAAGCAGAGGAACTGTTCGTGACGAAGTTTCTTATAGCTTCGATATGAATGGTTTAGAAAATGGCATTCGCGGTATTCAGCAAGGCCTATGTGATGGTTTCTATGCTATGAATACCGGAATGCTAAATGGATTTAGCGGAATTCAAAATACATTGTGCCAAGGCTTTGCGGGCATTAACAATGGTATTTCTTAGACCGCTTTTAATTTATCTACCTAGCTTCATGATATTGCGGCAGATAATGCAGCCTGCTGCTGCGAAACTCAGAGAGCTTTGGAACGTGGTTTCTCAGAAACCAATTATAACATGGCAACCCAGGCTTGCGACACACGTAGAGTTATAAACGACACAACCAGAGACATTATTGAAAATAATAATGCAGGTATTCGTTCTATTTTAGACTTCTTAACTCAGGATAAGATTGCGACTCTTACCGCTGAAAATCAAAGCCTTAAATTTGCAGCTTCTTAGGCAGCACAGAATGCTTTTATCACTGCTAACCAAGAAGCACAAACCGCAGAATTAATTCGTCGTTTAGATACTCCTTGCCCAGTTCCTGCCTATGTAGTACCAAATCCTAATTGCTGCTACAATTATGCAGTTTCGCCTCAAAATTACGGTTGCGGATGCAATACCTTCTGATGAAAGGAGATAAAATTTATGGAATTAACAAGTAATGCTTTGCAAACAGTTTTAGTAAATCAAAGCGTTTATTTCACAGATGTCCCGATTAATGGAAATTGTTCAATTATTCACCGACAAGGAAGTGGCTTAGTTGCTTTAAAGGGTCTTACTAACTAGTGTAGAGCTAGATATCGTATTTCTTTTGGAGCCAATGCCGCAGTTCCAACAGGCGAAACAGTAGGGCCGGTATCATTAGCAATAGCGATTGAGGGGGAAGCAATTCCAGCCACAACAATGACAGTTACTCCTGCCGCAGTAGAAGAATTTTTTAATGTATATTCTTCTATATTCATTGATGTTCCAAGAGGATGCTGCAATTTAATAAGCATAAGAAATATTTCCAATATTCCAATTAATGTTCAGAATGCTAATTTAATTATAGAAAGAGTAGCATAAGGAGGTGTAGTTCAAGATGAAAAAACGTATAGAGCATATGCTTGAATCTCTTACCTCCTGCGTTGAGGATCAGTTAACTCATTTAGAATCAGTGGATACCAAAGAATTAGGCGAAGCTATAGATATGATTAAAGATCTAGAAGAGGCTATGTATTACTGCGTAATTACCAAGGCTATGGAAGAAAAAGATGAACACAAATCTTATTATCCAATTTATATGAGAGATATGGATAGAAATTATGGCAGAATATATTATGAAGAGTAGCCTGATCAAAGAATGTATGGCGATAGCGGTGGATCTAATCCCGAATATCATGAATCAGGAAGAAGTAACGGAAATCAATATGGAGGTAGTACTTCTCAACGCAATGAGCCACAAGGAGGTAATGACCCTACCTCTAAATATGAAAATATGATGATGCGGGATGAAAGAGAAGGTCGTAGCCCTAAATCGAGAAAAACCTATATGGAATCCAAAGCACAACATTCTGACAAAGCTATGCAGATGAAAGAACTTGAAAATTATATGCAAGAACTTACATCTGATATGCTTGAAATGGTAGAGGGATCTACGCAAGAAGAAAAGCAATATTTGAGTAAAAGAATTGCGGCATTAGCTAACAAAATTCAACAGTTAAATGATTAATATTAATGGAGAGGAATGGCAGATTCTAGAAGTCTCGCCATTCCATCCATCTTTTAAACGTAGCGATGGAACCTATACTATCGGATGCTGTGATGATTTAACTAAAACTATTTATATTAGTGAAAAATTAAATGAAGTGTATTTTAAGAAAGTTTTATGCCATGAATTAACTCATGCGGCAATGTATAGTTACAATATAGATTTAACGTATGAATAGGAAGAAGTCTTAGCTGATATAATCGCGACTTATGGAGAAGAAATTATAGGAGCTACAAACTTGTTATTCAATCGATTAAAAAATAAAAGGGGAGCCTAAATATAGGCTCCCCTTTTTTTATTCATCCTTGATGTCAAGCTTCATAGCTTTATCATAGTAATCTTTGGCTTGACCATTTCCGCCAAGAGCCTAATATAATTTATAAAATTCAGTAAGTTGATCATATTGCGGCTATGTCATATATCCCTAACGAATAAACTCTTTACAAAGCTGCACTAATCTAAATCTATAAGATGAAACAATTAAATCCATATGATGTTTTTCAATTTGCCCTACATCACGTATGTATTTTCTTAATTCTTCTATTTCAGTAACAATTGGTTCCAATCGCTCTTCAATTGTTGTTTCCATTTTTTCATCTTTTTTCTCATCTAGTAGTTTTTTATAATTTTTTATTTGACTCTGTAAATATTTACAAAAAGCTAACGACCCTGCGGCAACTAGTCCAAATAATATTTCTACTAAATGATTTACCCAAAACGATTCCATGATAATATTCTCCTTTCTTAATCATCTTCATAAGTTATGAAAAGATAAGAAAGAGAATTAACTTAGTCGGACCAATCATAATTTTCTTCTGCATCTTCTTTTGGAAGATTTTCAGAAATTAAGTAATAAGTTCCAATACATATAGCATCAGCTTCATCTTGGGTAGCTTTGACACTATATAAAGTTGATACCAATTCCTAAGCTTCCTGTTTTTGTTGTTGTCTCTAACGACTTTTTATTTTTAATTTACTTTTCCACGAAGATGCTAAAACAGAAGTAACTTTAATATCCATTTCAGTAAGCAATTCATAAATAACACCAAAAACTTCTGCTAACGCCTTAAAAGTAGATACATTATTAGATACATTAGTTTGCAACTAAATATCTTCCATAATAACTTCGGTAATATTATATTTATTGACCAAAGTTTCCACTTGCTATCGTATTTTTAATAAACGTATTCCAATATCTTCATCCTTTATGGTAAAATGCCCAAATGTTTCTAGGCGCCCTTCTACAAAGATAGCGTATCCAGACGTTCGACTACTTTGATCTAAGGCGAGAATTCTTCTACTCATTGTTTGCTTGTTGACCCAAATCCGCCTACGCGCTCTTTTTTTGCTTCATCGTTATCTACTGTTAGGTAAGGTTTAATAATGCCTTGACCAATAATATCTCCTCTTCTAAGTAAAATTTCATAAGGAGAGAGATTAATTAATTGGAAAAAAATTTCTCCTTCATTATCTATATTATCTACATAGTCTTTATCTATAACGCCTACTCCATTGGCTAGGAAAAGCCAACTTTTAAGAGGGCATGAAGAACGTACAGATAATTCAAGATAAGTATTTGGATCAAGATAACATTTCATACCAGTAGAAACTAAAGAGGGTTTGGCTTTTGTAAGTTTCGTTAAAATTGCCATGTCTTCTAATGTTTTGGGCTTTTGCTTTTCTATATTTTTAGGATCAAAAAAAATATTAAACACATCCGTTGGATTATAAAGTTCTTTATCTGAAATTGCCATTAAATTATAACACTAAGAAGCAGGAGGAATAACAATATCTTCGGCTACAACAAAATCATATCCTGCGCTATACATAGTTTTTCTTTCAGGCATAGCAAGATCAATATCTTTAAAACGTTTCACCTTTTCAAAATGCATTAACTTTATTCTCCTTCATATGAAATATTGATTCGTCTCTCAGGCTCTTTTTCATCGTTAAAACTCTTAACCAAAGTAACTTTATACCATTCATCAACTACTTCACCCTTACTCTTCTTTTCTTTATATTCTCTATTATATTTTATAAGAGTACACATGGGATCATGCTTAGCCTCTTCAATAAGATTTTGAACTTCAATTTCATCATCTACTCTATAAATTTCTGTTGTTGTAATTAAATGTTTAGACATCTGTTATTTACCTCTACATTAATTGATTTAATATATTCTGTTTGACCATTTGTTCGAATTTCTTCTGCGATTTTAGATAGATAAGTTTCATTACCAAAAAGATATACATTTGAAACTTGATATTTATTACAAATATTAAGTATATCCTTAGATAAATTTTCTGTTGTGGTTAAACTTACCACCTAACCTTCTTCCTCTTTATCCAAATCTACTAAATATATTTTCTAATGTAATTCATATAAAACTAAGTTACAATAAACAATTTTCTTCATTCTTATCACTCCTTATATGTAACTATAAAATCATGGCATTCAAAAAGAACCATACATAGATTTTCATTAGATCCTTTTTTTCTAACCCAAATTTCAACTGTATTAGTAGTATCCATATAATCTACCGCAATAATATCTCCAACATCAGAAGCGCAAGTTAAAACCGCTTCTCCAAAAGAAGAAAAGTGTGTATATATATCACTTGACTTTTGGAATATAGTATAATAACTTATATCTTTACAAAGGAGAAGATAATCACCATATGCGGATTTTTTAGCAAATGTATTTAAAACTTTTTCGGATTCTGTCCAATCTTCTAATATTGGCATTTGGCCTATAATTTGTTTATTTAAATCATAAGCGGTTAATTCAATATTAGACGTACCTTGAACTTTCATCTCTTCCTATATTTCCACCCACTGCTCACCATCATACATCATGTATTGATTTTTGTCTGTAACAAAAACTATTTCACCTTTTTCAAATCTATTAGTTTTTTTATTTTCAGTTAATTGCGCCAATGTTATTGAATGTATTTTAGTAGGATTGTAATTTGGAATTTTACACTTCATTTTTTTTTCAAAAACCTCTTTTTTATTTATATTATA
>SAMEA3663046__coassemble_1119_pt1 | contig 34837 bp, 34 predicted proteins | sample SAMEA3663046__metabat2_high_PE_005 | metagenome-assembled genome bin SAMEA3663046 (sample SAMEA3663046) | pig gut metagenome | biome: pig gut; feature: pig-associated habitat; material: faeces | place: France | collected 2012
ATTTGTTGCAGAAGTATTAGGATTAAATATTGTATATGATGTAGGATAACTTATTTTAAATGGACTTGATTCTCCACCTCTATAATATGTACCTATTTTATAATAATCAGATATATTTGTTGTTTCAGGTCTTCCAATTAATACATCTAATTGATGCCAATGATAACCTGCAAATACTTTTTCTCTATCAATATTAGATACAATTCTAGTATATCCAACATCATTATTTAAATAAATTCGCCCTCTTAAATAATCTTCGTAATTAGGCCAGTTTGCCATTTATATCACCTATCTTCTTCTATTTCTATCTGTAGCAACCATACCAAGTCTTTCACTGGCATGCATAGTTGATGCAGCATCTTCAGCTATATCTCTTCTATATTGCATTACGTTACTTGCTATATTAACAGCTTCATTAACTGCTACTGCAACTGCGGCAATAACAGCTCCAGGAACTCCTCCCATAGCAGCTCCTGCGGCAATTGATCCAACAGCGCTTATTCCTTTTCCTGCTAAATCAACAATATTACTTACTTCATTTTGCCTAGCAGTATTATCGGTTCTTACTCCTATAGTATCTACATAAAGTTTTCCTACTTGTAAAGCAGTAGTTTTTGCCAAATCTATAGCTTGAGCAGCAACATAATTTTTTTTAGTTACTACCTTTTTATCATCGTCTGTTGATTCTTCTTCATTATTTGAACCATTAGATACATTCTCTAATTGCTCTTTTTCTTTTTCTTTTCTTGTTTTACTTTTTGTATCAATTACTATTCTATAACTTGGCATATTATTCCTCCACCGCACTTGAAGAAACAGAAGAAGCTAAATAAAATTGTGATTGTAATGAAATCAAAGAGCCAATATTTCCTGTTATAACAGTAGATTCATGAATTAATGTTAATTCTATAGCATTATCTTCATCACCGTTTTCTATTTTTTTAAATGTAAAAGGCTGTCCTGCATTTGAATTTGTCCATGCATTATTATATAAAGTTTGACAAACACTATTTGTTTTATCATATAAGAACTCTATTTGTAATACAAATCCTGTTGTATTATATATAAATCTAGCTCTTGCATCAGAATATCCAAATTTGTTATCTGCTTTTAATTCATCTTTTACTGAAACACTAAATCTTCTCACCTTTAGTTCTACTCCGTTAAACATTAATTTAACATTATCTGCTAATACACTATTTGGATATATAATAAAACTAATAGGTATATTTAATTGAATTCTATCAACACATTGTATTGATTCCCATCCCTCAGAATATTCAGGTAAATCAGACATCAATATATATGTTGGCTTTTCATCTATAGTAACAGTTTTTTTAGAGTTTTCTAATACAATAGTATTAAAGATATAAGATACAGTATCTTTTAAATCTAATGGAGCTAATATTTCTAAATCAACAGATTGCAAATATGTTTTTATTCCTGCTGTATTGTCTATTGATCCACCCATATTTCTTACACAAACAACTATAGGTGTATTTTGTTCATCAACTAAAACTTCTCGTTTCTCTTTAAATTCCCCATAATTTGAAAATATTTCAAATTCAATTGGATCATCTGATATTAAATTTGATTGCTGTAACGCTATTGTAGTATTTTCTATTAAATCTTTTAAGTAAATTACAAAGTTATTAAAATCAGGTATATAATTATCCATAAATACTCCTCCTTTCTATTTCCAATGTAAATTGTTTTCTAAATCGTTTTTTAAATTTCTATAAAACGTTTCAAATGCTTTATCAAAATATCGGTATGATCTATAGTCAGGTCTATCTATATATTCTGCATATGGTGCTATTGTTAAATCTATTCCAATCTCATACCCACCATCTACACGTTTTAATTTTGTAGCATTATAAGCAAGATTACCTGTTAAATATGGTAATTGTTTTTGTAATACTGCAAAATGTTTAGCTACATATGGGTATATCAAATCATTTAAATTCTCAAACTTTTCTGCCATAATTTTATTTCACAGCCTTTCTAAAACTGCTCTGTAGTAAATCGAATGAATAAATATACACCTTTTTAAATTTCATCTTCTCACAGAGCGGTTATTTCTTTAAATATAAGTATGTTTCTTTCTGTAAAACACCACTTGCAAACATTCCATTTTCATTTTCATTATATTCAACTTGCATTCTCTCAATTTTATATTTAATCCCGTATAGTTTTACAATATCGTAAATTTCAAATTTATGTCCAGAAGTAGTTGCTATTATCTTATTTACAGATACTCCTTCTATTCCTGCCATAAGTTGATTATGGTCTATTTCTTCTCTATCAACGCCTCTATATCTAAAAGCTAATTCTGCTTTTGAATCGTTATCTATAATATATCCAGTTTTATATGTTTTTGTATTTCTATTATTTAAAACAAGCATTACCAATCAACTCCTTTTGTATCTTTGTAATTATAAGGTAATCTCATGAAATGTCTATTAAATAGTCCATTAACCATACATATATTTTCTACACCAGATGGAACTTGTTTGCTATCAACTTCATCTAGTAATACAGTGTTATCTTTATTATTCATAATGAAAGAATATCCTAATTCTAACATTCCTTCCATTATTGCATCTCTATATCTAGGTAAGCTAAACATATACTCAGCTTTTTCTTTACTTTGAACTGATCTAAAAATATAATTGTAGAATACATTTGAAACTCTTCTCAAGAATATTTTTGACACAGCATCTTTATTTATATCTGTTTTATTTATTAGAATATCAGTTAAATTTACATTCCAATATTCATTAAAGTAATCTTCTAATAGTATATAACGATGTGTTGAAACATCATACACCATTTTACTATCATTAATAAAATTTGCCATTTATATACTCCTTTCATATATAAAAAAAGAAGGTAGCCAACTGACCACCTTCTTATGTTTTCTATGCAGCATGTTCTTTAACTATCATTGCGAAAGCTTGTGGTTTAGTAACTTCATGCACGAATATTTTTCTACCTTTTACAGCAGAAGCGCCGATAATAGTAGCGTCACCATTAAGATCCTTTAAAAATGGATCAACTTTCCAGGCTTCAACACGTGTAGCAAATAGAGGATGACCTGCTAAAATTTCAACATTACGATCTTCAGTACCACTATTGTAAGCAACTTTAACTTTTTTGCCTGTTAATACATTTGATCTATAAACTTTTAAGCCAATGATTTCACCGATTGCGCCTGTTTCTAACATTTCTTGTGATCTATCACCATAACGAATAAAATGAGTTGTATCTTGAAGTAATAGAGCATAAGTTGCTGGTGTTACGATAATATAACGACCATCCATTGGTACATCTGCTTCGTCCAATTTTTGATTTAATTCAACAATTTGTTGATAAACATTTGCAGCTGTTAAAGTCTTTTCAACAACAGCACCTTTTTTACCATTACGAACATCTGAAGCACCAAATGCTGTGCCACTATGATCCATACCATTGCAGCCAAGTGTTAATGTACTTAAAGCATCATTTTCCATGTATAAACCTAAAGAATAACCTGCGCTGTCTAATCTGTCAGCTACTAGATTATCAGGTACTGCTGATGCCTCATATCCATCAATGAGCTCGTTTATAGCAACGTCTTTTGATAAAACTGCAGTGATATAATTTGTGCTACCAAATGTTAATTCTTTACCTGTTGCACTTGCACGATTGTAATCTCCAACTGCTACTTCACCATCACGAACGGGAATTTTAACAGCACCACTAGTTGGTAGCCCTTCGTAGAAAGTATTGAAAATATAATTGTCTCTTGTGACTAATGTTTTACGTAACTTCGCATCTACAATTGCGCCGTACGATTGTCTTAATTCATGTGCCATAATATTTAAATCTCCTTATTTTTATTTATAAAATTGATCTCTTAGTTCTGGATTTCTTCTCAAAAATTCATCTAGAACTTTATTTCGTTGTTCAGTATCAGCTTCTGTTTTCTCTGCGCCAAGATTTTCGGGCTTCTTTCCTTTTGCCCAGTTTGGATTTCTTTTAAGTACTTCTGCGATTGCAGCATTTAAGGTTAATTTTGGATCTTTGCTACATTTAGACATTGCAATAGCTAAACAATCTTCTTTAAAATCTTCTTCAACTCCAGATAAAGCTGCTTCTTGTCTTATTTCCGCAAGTTCTTTTTCTAGTGTTTCATTTGTACTTTTATAATTACCTAATAAATCAGATAATTCTTTAATCGATTCAACATTAAAATCTTTACATAATTTCTCTGTGAATCTCTCTTCTAAAATCTTTGAGTAATCATTCCAATCTTTTTCTGATTCAAATGATTTAAAATAATTTTTAGAAGGTTTTGTTTCATCTACTGAATTACTCGCTTCCGGTTGTTTTTCAATATCAGTAACATCTTGTTGTGATTCCTCTACAACTTTAGGGTTTGTGTTTTGATCATTCATTTCCATGAATTTGACTCCTTTCGCCATTCCTGGCATTTTTATAATTTATTGTTGTATTACGGTTATTTTTGCCCTAAAATAAATTTAAAAAAAATAAAAAAAGAAAGGGCATTTATTTTCTAAATACCCAGACTTTATTTCCGCAATCATATATTTTAATATAGCCATTTGATTCCATGATTATTCTCTCATTAACCATTTGGCATTGATATCTTGTTTTATAATCGTCGTCTGATTTCCACCAAATATAATTAGGATCAGCGTCATTTACAAATTCAAAGTTTAATGTCTTATATATTTTTCCTGTTGTTTTTGCTATATCAGAATATGATACAATAACTTCTCCATCTTTCATATAATTATCTACAAAATATTTAAATAACTTTGATGCTCCTCCAATAACATTATAGTTGTGTTTAGAGCAGAATCTACTTAGTTCCCAGTTATATTTTTTACTAAAACGTGGGTAACAGAATGTCATTAAAGAAACAAGTTCATCGTTGTAATACAATCCTAGTTTAATAGTTGAGTTGTCTTTTCCTTGTATATGATTTTCATTTAAGAATCTATTCTTTTCAGTCACATCTACTTCCCTGATCATACATTTTCTTGCATAAATCTTGTTTTCGTTTAGGTGTAATATGTTATCTAAATGGTTTAATATTCTAGTTCTCTTTTCTTCGTCAGCCCATTCATGTGAAAAGATATGATATAAAAATACTCCTTTAGAATTAGCTAACATAGATTTATCGTAGTGATATCTCTTATCTCTTTTTAGTTCAGAATGCCAATAATCTCCGTTGAATTCTATTCCTACATTATAATCAGGTAAATATATATCTATTTCTTTACCATCTAAAATATCTCTATTGTTTTGCGCAATATTTGTAATACCTTTTGATGTTAAATACTCTACTATATCTTTCTCTGGTTGTGATACTTTGCAATCATATTCTATATAATCTTCTAAACCATATTTATGAATGTATTTACCAACTACAGTTATTGATACTCCTGTATCTTTTGAAAGTTGTATCAATGTAGTTTTTTCATTATAATTTTTCTTTAGAAAATCCTCAGTTGTTTCTTTATCTGCAAAATATTTTATTACGTTAGGAAAATTATTAGTTAATAATGAATCTTTAAATTTATTTTTTACTTTACTTATACGCATTGGGTACTCTACACCATATCTGTCTAGATTAGTTTTCTTATATTTTTTCTTAACTTCATCGGATTGAAGTGGATTTTCTATTCCGTATTTTTCTAGATTAGTTTTCTTAACTTTGTCATATATTTCTTTTGACTGGGCAGGGTATTCAACACCATATTTTTCTAGATTGGTTTGTTTAATCTTTTCTTTGATTTGATTAGAATGCATTGGATGATCAACACCATATTTTTCTAGATTGGTTTGTTTAATCTTTTCTTTAACTTCCTCGGATTGAAATGGATTTTCACATCCATATTTTTCTAGATTAGTCTGTCTTTGTTTTTCCCTAATTTGTTCAGATTGCGATGGATATTTTGTTCCATATTTTTCTAAATTGGTTTTTTCCATTTGGAGCTTTACAGAATCTTTATCTTTTTTAATTCCATATCTTTTTAATCTATCAGTAATGGTAAATTTTGATACTTTTAATATTTTCGCAACTTCTATTGCAGAATTATTTTGTGTTATATATAAATCATATAAGACATTTCTGTCAATTTGTATGTTTTTCATGGTTAGTTTCCTTTCTGCTGTCTAAAATAATGCTATTTGGCAGCTCTACTATTATAATATATAAAATAAAATTTCTTTATTCCGTATCTTTTTCAATAGTATTTTCTGTTTTGATATCTTCAGTCTCTTTTGGTTCTCCAATGTAATCTTCATTTGATACTTCTGGAATTTCTGGAATTAAATTTAAAGCTAATTCTATCATTGCTTTACGTTCTTCTTCTGTCTTATCTGGATATAATGATTCATATGCAGAATAAATATCTATTAGTTGAGCATCTAAACGCTTTATCAGATCATCAACTAACTCAGTGTCATCTCTACCGTATTCGGCAAAAGTTATTATAGAGTCAATATAATCTACATCTGGTACAACATACTTATCGCTTTTTTGCATCATAAATGCATAAACAAATAACATTTTTACAATTTCTTGTAGGCAAACTGTCCATGATTGCAATTTAGATTCTCTTGTGTGAAGAGTCATTCTTTCCCTTATATTTAAAGCAAGAGCAGAACTATTAGCTCCTGAAATATCATATCCCATTGTTGCTGGAGATAAACCTAAACTAATTAGACATTGCAATAAAATATCTTCAAATGCATTCTTAAATCCTTGTACAGAGTTAGCAATATCTGGAATATCTCTCTTTATTTCTGATTCTGTCCAGCTAGGGTTACTATCTTTAATCACTACCGTATCCATATCGTAAGAATCTGGGACTATTTGTTGTCCATCTTCATTTTCTTGTAATAAATTAGAGTGAATATATTGCTTTATTTTTGCAGTTCTTAAGAATAAAATTAAATTAGATCTTATTTCATCTAGAGAAACAAATTCATCTATCATTCCATTATAATCACTTTTAGCACCAACTTTGTTTTCCATATAAACTGCTAATATCTTATTGCTTGGTGTTCCATCGCTGTTTATAAATTGAATTGGCTTTAAATTCTTTGTTGCTTCTAGAGAAGATAATTCAACTTCTTTTTTAAGATTATTCCAATCTCTGCTTGTTTGATATAGTCTATAATCTATAAAGCCTTTTCCGTAGATTGTATATAATAAATATCTCTTTGTTTTATCTCTATAGTAGTTTTTAAATATTACTGCGTCTATTCTATTTCCATATCTTTTGTATATCTCAATATCTTCTTTTGGATAAACTTCTAATATTGGATAGTCTGATTCCATATTGTCTAAATTAAATCTAAATGCAATTGCACCTGAATAAGATAACTTCTCTGCTGCTTCATTTAGTAATAATTCTATTTTATTTTCATCTAACATTTTATCTAGCATTTTTTGTAATTCTTTATCTGTAGATTCATTTCCTGTTCTTACTGATATTGAAGGTCTCTTAGGAAAAACTAATTTAGACATTACCTTAGGAATTTGTTGTGCAAAATCTACATGTACTGGAAATATTTTTGGTACATTTCTTATTGTGTCATCAGAATTAACATCCTTAAATGCAATTTGATAAAAATGATTGTATCTAAATGGTAAAGAATCTCTTGGCTTTATTGTTTTATAAAAGCGCGCCAATTCAAGACCAGTAGATGCTTCATACCAAGCTTTATTTTCGGATAATTGGAATGTTTTATCCCTCATTGCTGGTAATTCTCTGTATTCAGAACATTCATCAAAAAATTGTTGATAATGTTGTTTCCATTTTTGATATTCGGTCATTATTTTCTTCCTTTCATTCTGTTTTCTAGATTAGCTCTTTTTACTTCTGCTTGTATTCGTTTTTGTCTTTCTTGTTCAAATACCTTTTGCTCAAATTCATCTCTTACTTGTTCTAAAAACGTTTTTGCTGAATATATATCTGGCTCTTGTTCTATAGTTGGAGGTTGAACTCTATCTACTTTATTAGTTGTAGTTTGTTGAGATGCTAATCTTTCTTCATATATTTTTTGTTTTGCTTTATTTATCTGCTCTTTAGCTTTCTTTAACTTTGATACTTCTCTAAATAACGTTTCATAGAATTCATAAATTACTTTTGTTAGCCAAGAGAAATTCTTTGTTGTTTCTGCTATATATACAACATAGTAATCTGTTACTAATCTTGCTTCTTTATCTCTTTTACCTTTTCTCATTTGTCCTACTATTTTAGACGGATCGAAAAAGTATTCTACGGTAGAATCATTTAATATTTTTGGAGTAAAACTTCTATATGTTAATCCTGAATCATATGGAATATATTGCTTACAAGATTCAAATGCTCTATTTAAGCAAGTTCTTATTCCTCTATAATTTAAATCAATATTAAATAACTCTTGCACATTTACTCTGAAAAAAACTATATCAGATTGATTATGTGATTTTTTTCCTCTTTTAATATAATCCGGTGCAGATCTAACTGCAAATTCTTTTGTTGTTTCCATGTAATACACCTACCTCATAAAACTTGAAATATTTAAACTTGTACCATAATAGCTTGTTGCATAATCTAAGCAATCAATATAATCAAAGTGACCATTTGCTGTATATTCATCTGTATAAGTTTCAATTCCTTTTTCAAGTTTCTTTTTGTCATAAGTTATATTTTGAACATCATTTATAACTTTAGTTAAATCTTTCTTTATTCTAATTTTGCCTCTAAAAAATAAGTCTAAGTTTCTTTTAATACAATACTCTTTGTCATCTTTTCCATTTGATCCATTTGATTTTATAGGAAATTTAACTATTGTAGGTATTCTTTCTATTCGTAGTTGTTTATAAAATAACTCATATGCATCATCTCCTACAAATGAATCTATTATAACTACTTTAGGATATCTTCCTAATTTCTCTGCGCAATCTTTTATAAAATTTGTTTCTAATTTTGCATAATCAATAGAAGTATATGGTCTAGACATATTATCAGCATTTCTTACACCAGTTGCAAATACAACATCGATTGTTTTATCTATAACATTTTTTGCAACACACATCATAGCATTTGCTGATTTAGTTTTACCTGGATCTATTACTATAATATATTCTGTATATTTAGATGGCATTTCTTTATCTATATAATTAAAATCATTTAATGTATAGATTATTCCTTCTGCTTGACAATCATCACCCATTATATATCTCTTATAGAATATAGATGTTTCTGGGTAACGAGAAATTATTTCATTTCTTCTTTCTTCAGACATTGCTGGATTATTATATATAGAAACTCTTCTAAAATTTACTTTTTCTGGTTGTTTTTCTTGCATTGATTCTAGAAACTTTCTTATAGGTAATTCAGTAGAACATGGGTTATGACTTACAAATATCTTTGGACTACTTGACATAAATAGTCTTCCTTGTGCTTCATTTATAGTGTTTTCGTGAAGTAAATCTCCTTCTTCTAATGCAATAGAACCTGCAGAAAGACCTCTAAAATTTGCATATGATGAAACTGTTGCTCCACCTAAATATAAAACTGTTTTTTCTCCTTTAGGTGTTTTTATAAATCCTGCATCAAATCCTTTATATTTACCTGATCTATATCTCTCTGCAAAAATATATTGTAATCCAAATCCAGATCCGTCTTCATATAATGATTTAGCCAATGCAGATGAAGATGCTATTACTAAATGTAAAGGTTCAGTTGTTTCCATTAAATTGATCGCAAATCCAAGTATATTAAATGTTGTTTTTGATGATCTATACGCACCTATTAAATAATTTAATTCATGCGTTCTACATTTAGCTATATATTCTGCCCAGAATGAATCAATAACTAGTTTATCGCCATATTTATCACTTTTCATCTTCTTCTCCAAATTCTTCATCTGGATTATATAACTCTTGATATCCTTTTTCAGTAAAGAACTTTTTTCCGTGATAAACTAAATTTGTATCTAGATGATTATATAATGATGATTGTCCCATGCTTAATAATCTTGTTGCTTCTGCTATAGAGTTATATTTAGTTATTTTACCATCTGTTGTAACAGTATAAATAGGTTTTCTATTAGCTTCAGGTACATTTGCTTTAGCACATAATTCATCTAATTTATCTGCAATAGAGCTAAAATTATAATCAGAATCTGTTGCTATTTCTAATTTACCATTTTCTAGATATTCTAATTGTTTTACTTTTGCTGTAATATTTATCAAAGATGTTGTTATCTTATCAAATTGAGATATTTTTGTATTCTTTATAGCGATTAATCTATCTAATATACGTAATATGTTAGTTAAATCTGTTGCTTTTAATAATTTAGTTTCTGATTTAGATTGCCATTCAATTACTTGAGCTATATGTTCTGATAATAATGTTAAACAATTCTCTATAGCAGTGTTATCTTTATCTGCTTCTTCTTCTGTAACTATTACTTTATCTATATATTGCTGATATTTTAAATATATTTCTACTACTTTACCTAGAGATATATTTGTTAAATCTGCTATTAACTGAAAGTCTAATTCAGTTGATATTAATAAATTCTGTAATACAAGTTCATTTGTTGCAGAAAATCTTCCATTTTCGTCTTGATGTATTAATAAAGAACCTGGAGGCAATTTCTTTAATTGTCTTTTTCCTAGCATATTTTATTTTTCCTTTTCTTTAAAATCTTCTTTTGATATACCAATAGTTGAATACCAATCAAAAACTTCATCTGTAAAATATTTTCCATATTCTTTATAGAAAGCTTTATAGTCTCCTTTATGTAAAGTTTTTTCATCGTATTTATCTATAGCATATTTTCCAGCATGATATAATTGATGAACTGTTGTACTCATCATTGCAACGGGCAAATAGTCCATAAAATGAACTCTTATTAATTCATCTACTACTTGATATATTGTAATATAATGTGGTTTATTTTCTGGTATATCATCTAATAATTTTTCCCCACACATCAAAGCAATTACTTCTAGAAATACTATATGATGCATTTCGATATCAACTTTATTATCTAAAAAATCAAATTCTTTATATTCCTCTATTTTATCAAAAAAATTACATTGACGCATTTCTAAAGCTTCTTTAATATGTTTTAAAAACACTCTATATGCTTTTGATTTGCGAAATATACTTTTTATTGAATCTATTCTATTTACTAATTCATCATAATTTGATATTACTGTTTCATAAAATTCTGGTAACATTTTAACTCTCTCCTTTAACGCTTTCTATATAATCTGTAATCAGTTGAGCTAGTTCATCTGAATATTTATGAACAAAAACATTTAAATTTGGATATTTTATATTTGGTATAATTTTTTCACAATTAAATCCATTTTCTCTTAAATACCCCTCTAATTTAATGCTATAAACATAGATATCCTTATCTTTTTTCATAAAACATTCACGTCCTTTCTTTTTATGAAATCTAACTTTAAATTTTAGAAAATCTAACTTAGCTTCTTCATACATTTTGCTTAATAAATCTTTTGTTTTTTGATCATTTTTAAATAATTTTGAGTGTAATAATATTGCTAGCGGAATTTGAAATAAATTTTCTTGAAACCACGGAAGCCATAATATTCCATAAAATGTTATACAAGTTGAATATAGCCACGTAATTTTGAATATTATCCCAATAGCAATTGCTAAATATAGTAATAAATGCCAAGACCATATTATTCCATAGCTTACTAGAAATCTCCAGTTTAAAAATGGTCGGATATAAATCATAATTTTATTAAATAACTTCTTCACATAACTTCTCCTTAATGTTTAATGGTTGATCTACGGCGGCAATATTTAAATCAATCTAATTGGCAGCGTAGCTTCTTAGAGTTGTTCTGCTTCAGCAGATATTATTTGAAAATTATAGAAAATAAATTGATATAATTGATTGTTGTAATACAGAGTAATTTGCCCTAAAAACTAAATTATTTGATACCTGCTGATTTACAAACGAGACTGTCAATTTATAGTAAAACTGAAATAGAGAATTTACAATAGAGACTCTACTGATATTTACTCCTGTAAAAGGAGTAGAAACAATAATAGCAGGTGTAGCTGCAATAGAGAATTTACAACTGAAACACAACTACTTTTATTTGCAGTAGAAAAACAACAAAAAATATATACCTCTAATGAGGTATATATTTATTTTATTTTAGTTTCTATAGAAACATAGTATGTTACCTTTTTTCAAGGATTTTTATTTAAAAATATTCTTTTCTTTATTAAGCTTTGTTATTGAGATTCGGCCGAATTACTCCTTTTTCGTTTGCAAATTTATTATTTTAATTCTCTTCGCTTCAACGCTTATCATCAATTCGGCTCATTCATTCGGTATTGATTCTTATTACCCGGCATAGGGGAAATTATATTTAAAAATATTTTTAACAAAATATTCTTATTAAATCTCCCCTATGCTGGTATAATATCAAGCAAATATATCTATATTAAAATATTACCCATGGCATAGACTATAATCCGTCGCCGTCCCGTTTATAGATTTCCTAACATCTGTCACCCAAAACTTGTTGTGTTTTGAATGGGAGTCCCAATGTGGTGTGGTCTTCTCTCCTTTACAAAGCTTAACTCTATTCGATCAATATCCTTACTGCGGGATTATATTAAAATGACCTAGCTTCGTATTTACTAAACCTAAAAAATTTTTATTAACATTTGATTTAGTCCTGATTTGATACATCAGATTTTGCAATGTTATGTCTAAACCAGCTTTCTTACCAAGTTTAGACGTATTTGTACCTCTAAAATTTAAATTTAATTTTCTATTCTATAATGGATTGTTGTATTAATTATTTTTAAAAATAATTTTTGAAGTTTTTTCTAGTTATTTCCACTATATTCATATTATATTTATATGCAAACATCTTCTTTTTTAATTTATATACATCAGTTTGGAATCCTTTAGCATCTACTACAACAGGATTTCCATTTTCATAATAAAAGAAATCTGCAATATATTCAATTTTTCTATACTTAACTCCATCACATTCAAACTTGTCTTGCAATAGAAATTTCTTTTGAAATTCTAAGCCTGAAATAAGCCCATTTTTGCGTTTTTCAATTAAGGCTAGATAAACGTCTCTTTCTAGAGCTGAATCGAATTTCTCTCCATCTTCATAATATTTTTTGTTATTATATTTGTTTTTCATGTAAGTACCTCGTAATATAATTTATTGGTCTATCTAATATATTTTTGCCCTGTTACGTTTTTTAAAAATATTATAAGTATATATTATAGTAGTGAAAGGAGGTACTTGCAATGAGTACTAGAGACGATTATAAACGTTGGCAAAAAGAAAAGAAGAGAAAAATGAGAGAAAGATTTGAGTATGAAAATATATCAAATATAATAGATATGAAAAGAAAAGTATCATCATCAAATCCTGCTACTGAAAAGCAAATTTATACTTTAAAATCTTTAGGATACGAAGGAGATACTACAAAGCTATCTAAAGGAAGCGCAAGTAGTCTGATACAAAAATTGATGAATGAATTAAATAATTCTAAAAGATAAAATAAATATATATTATAATTGTGAATAACATAGAAGATTTATTCCTTCTATCTATGTTATTCGTGGTTGTTTTAATGATTCTCTTTCTGGTTTGTTGATTAGAGACAAACATAAAAAATCCAGGTAGGTTTCTTCATGTTTTTTTGTGCCTGCCTGGTTCCTTTTTAGTAAAATTCTATGATCCTTTTTTTTATAGGATTAACTTGAAAGGAAAGTATATATTATTATAGTGATAATATGTAATACAAAATTTGTAATACATTTAATATGAAAGGAAAAAATATATGATTAATAATTTAAATTTAAACGAAAATAATGAAATAGATGATGCTCAAAACTTTGACTTCCGCAAACCGGAAGAAAATCAACCAAAATTATCTATGAGTGATGAAATATGTTTTCTTAGAAGTTCTGGATGTGATTGGGCATCAATTTCAAAACACTATGGAAAAAGTGAAAGATGGTGTAGAGAGCTAATCAAAGGCATGGAATTCCGCAAACCGGAACCGAGTGAAGTTTTGGATAAATTATATTCTTCTAAAGATGATCCAATGGTTTTTATAAATTTACTATTTGAACAATTTAAAAATCTTGCAATGGAATGTGATTCTCTTAAAGCTAGACAAGCAGAGTTTGAGTCTATAGTTGCAGATAAAATAAAAGCAAATATATTAGAATGTGATTTAGACAAGTATGTTTTATTTAATAATAGAACCAAAGAAGAACTTGTATTAACAGATGTTGAAATTGCTAAGTATTTAAATAAAGATGAACAAGCAATTTGTGATTTAATCAAACGTAGATTAGTTGATAAAAATGAACCAGAGTTATTTTTAGGAAATGGATTTACAGTTAAATTACCTAAGATTAGAAAGATAAACAAATATGATTTCAAAGACAATGAAGATAAAAATACCGAAGATGAAGATGTAGAAAATTAAAATCTTCATTTTTTACCCTATTTTGAGGCATTTTTAGTGTATTTTTAAATATTTTTGAGAAAAAGTTTGTATAATATATTATATAGAGATGTATAACTCTTAAAAACGGAAAGGACATAAAAACATGAATAAAAAACCAAATAAGAAAATTAACGTAAAGTACAATTTTAATTTATCAGAACCAGACAATTTAAGTATGATCAATAGAAATCTAAATGCTTTAATTGTTAAACAAACCGAAAAAGCTGTTAAAAAGTTGAGTGTAATAAAAAGCAAATATTTAACAGATATTGTTGCAGAGATATGTAGCGATGGTATAATTGTATATTTTAAATGTAATAGCATAGTAATGCTTACCTACTGTTTTAACATAAAATCAACATTAAAAATAACAAATAACTTCATACAAATAGACTCTGTTAGAATAATACCAAATAATGCGGAATGGCAAAATACTATTTCAGGTATTCAATATGAAATTGATGCATTTGAACGTAGTATTGATAATTTAGATTATGATGATAAAGTAAAATTTTTTGAATCTATGAAGGGAGATAAATAATATGTGTAATACAAATAATGTAATACAAAATTTAAATGAAACTAATCAAGAAGAGATCTGGAGAGATATAAAAGGATATGAGGGATATTATCAAGTAAGTAATCTAGGAAATGTTAAAACTCTACATGCTAATAAAGGTCATACAACTAGATTAATGTCGTTAGCACCACATCCTAGAGGATATAAACAAGTCCTTTTATGTAAAGATGGAAAATCAAAAACTATTTTAGTACATAGATTAGTAGCAGCGGCCTTTATACCAAATCCAAATAATTACAATGAAGTTAATCATATTGATGAAAATAAATGTAATAATAATGCAGATAATCTAGAATGGGTATCGCATGGAGATAATTGTAGATATGGAACAAGAAATGCTAGAATTTCACAAAATAGTAGAGGTCAAAAGAGATCAGATGAAATAAGAGCTAAAATGAAAGAATCACGAAATTTGAGATCAGAAAGAAAAGAAAGCCGCATTAATAAACGTACAAAGAAAATATCTCAATATGATTTAAATGGAAATTTCATTAGAGATTTTGATAGTTTATACGATGCCATAAGTTATTTAGGATTTACAGTTAATAAAGAAAATAGATATGGAATGGGTTATAAAAATAATATACGTAATTGCTGCAACGGACTTACAAAAATAGCATACGGATTCATATGGAAATTTAAAGAGGATAATTAAAATGTTATTTTATAATTATATTCCGGAAACACTTAGAGACAGAGGTATTACATTAGTGCTAAGTGTTTCACCTAATATGCGTTGGAAAATACAGGGTTTAAATTGGGAGTTAAATTTATTTAAAAATGTATGTAAAAAGAAAGGCATAGATATATCAGATATACATGACAAAAATATAAATTCAATTGATATATTAGCTAGAATTAATGAAAAATGTTCAGATGATTATGATACGGCTAGAACGTTAGCTCAGATATTACATAATTTATCCAATGAAGATTACATTAACGTTGAACCACTATATGTTATAAAGAGCATAGATATATAAAAAATATTTTTGAAAATAACACTTTCAACAATAAATTATAAATGTAATACAATAAGAAAGGAAAATAGAGTTTATGGAAAAGAAATACATTTTAAAATTAAGAGATATTAATACAGGAGAGATCAGTTACGTAGAAGATTTACAAGCAGTAGAACCAAAGTTTTATATAACATCTTTAGTAAAAGATAAAAGTCTTGCTAAAGTATTAGTTATAAATGAAGATTTGGTTCCAGAGGTACTAAGAGACATATCTAAAAATATGGATTATCCAGATCCAGATATGTATGTATTCATATTAGAACAGGTGGATTAACATATGGATAAAAATAAAATAGTTACATTCAGATTAACTGATATTGAGTTTGATGAATTGAGAGATATTTGCGATGAAAATAAAACAACAGTATCAAAGTTCATAAGAGACGCTATAGTAGAAAAGATTAATAGCATGATAACAACACAATTTAAAATATCTGAATCATATACAAGCGATGATGCAGAGGAATAGAAAGGAAAAACAAAACATGAATAGAGACAAATTTAATGATTTATTTAATAGAGATATATCTAAATATATAGAAGATAGAAATGGATTAAAATATTTAAAATGGAGTTATGCTTTAAAAGTAATGAGCGAAGAATTTGAAGATTTTAATTGGAAGATAAATGAATATGACGGAAAGCCTTATTTATATGATGAGAATCTAGGTTATATGGTAAGTGTTACAGTTACAGCAGATGGTGAATCTAAAACAATGACATTGCCTGTAATGGATTCTAATAATAAAGCTATGAAGAATATTGCTTACGATTATGAAACAAAGAATGGAACTCGTCATGTAGAAGCTGCTACAATGTTTGATATAAACAAATCCCAAATGAGATGCCTAGTTAAATGTATAGCACAATTTGGATTAGGCCTAAGTTTATATCTAGGAGAAGATGAAGTAAAATATAATTGTAATACAAGTAATGTAATACAAAATACAAATAAGATATTTGAAAAAACAACAGGATTACAATTATCTGTTGGCGATCTAGTTACATTTAACGATAATTTTGGTAGTCCAGTAGATTATAAATTTGCTTATAGTAAAAACAAAAATTCATACTTCTTTGTATTAGCAAATCCAGCAGATGAAATGAGAGCAAAAAAATTCTTGAAAGCAGATGTATAACATATGGATGAAATATTTAAAGAAATTCCTGGCTCAGGTGGGAGATATAAAGTATCTAATTTAGGTAGAGTATATAATGTAAAGAAACAAAAGATACAAACACCTCTAATAGACAACTCTAATAATTTAGTTATTGGATTTTCCGATGAAAACGGGAAGCATATAAATTGCTATATAAGAAAAGTGGTAGCTTCCCTTTTTTTAGATAATCCTAATAATTATAAAGGAATTGGATTTAAAGATAATAATAGACATAATTGTAGTGCTGATAACTTGTATTACTATCAAAGATTATCAGATATAAATAAGAATTCTGAAAAGTTTGCTGAATATAATAAACGCATAGCTGAAGAACAAGAAAAGATAAAAGCAGAATATAAAGCTAAAATGGCTGAGGAACAAGAAAAGATAAAAGCCGAATATAAAGCTAAGATGTCTGAAGCAAAAGAACGTTTTATACAAGATAAAAAAGAAGAACGTGCTAAAGAAGCAGAGAATAGAGAAAAAAATAAACAAATAAAAAAGGCAGATTCTTCTTTAAATAGAGAAATAAAAAAAGAAAATACAAAATTAAAATATTCTACTATTGAAACAAATAGAAATATTAATATTGATAGTGGTAAAAAAGATGTTGAGACTCTTAGAGTAGATAAATTAGAATATGACAATTTTGGCATATATTATGAAATACACGGTAGATACACAGATCAACAAAAATATAATATATCTGAATATATACCATTTAAACATAAAACAGATATAGAAAAAAACTTAGCTTTAGATAACGTATTGGTTATTATAAGCTTAATTGAAGATTTAGTAGATAAAAGCAAATTCGTAAATCTAGAAGCTATGAATATGATATTTTTTTGTTTATATAAAAGAACCGATATAGATTCAAGAGTATTTAATATGTATTTTATAGAAATTCTAAATCAATAGGTGATAATATGATAAAAGATACATATGTGCTAATAAGTATAAATAAGTATAAAAAAGTATCAAAAGAGTTTGATGATATAGATAATTTAAATGAGTATTTACATCTTAATAATCTTCCAAAATATGAAGATTCTGACTTTGCAGTATTTCTAGACGATCTAACAACAGTTATTAAGATAGATGCAATTACTCATTATGGATTAGATGGATATGATGTAGATTTAAATACTATATCATATCTATTATTTGAAGGACAAGAAATGCTCGTTGATTTTACAAACATGAGATTCTTTAAATTGACTAAAGAAAATGGAAAATATAATGCAAAAGAACTCTCTGTTTCAAACGAAGCATCTGGATATAGAAGAATTAGAGTTGCAGATAATAGAAAAGTTGCAATATCTAATATATTAAAAACATTAACGAGAGAAGACATATAGTCTTCCCTCATTATTTTACTTTAATTTTGCTTTTATATCATTAAATAAGTCAATTTCTATTCCATGTAAATAATTATAAATTATCTGTATGTTCTCAGGAGCTTTGCCATTAACTCTTTTATAATCATTTATTTCATTTACAATAGCCGTATGTATCTTATTATATAAATAAAATTATTCATTTGCACCTACGTAATACAATAAAAAAAGCCTAATAGCTAAATGCTATTAGACGTTTGTTTTATTTCATTGAATTTATTTTCAAGAATTTGTATCTTTTCGTTATATTCTTGTTTCATATTCTTTCTCTCAATATCTAATTTAGACTTTAAGTATTCATCTAAAATATTTTGATACGTTTGCTTATTTTCACCAGAGAGATTCCATTGAGCATATTTTTCAAGAATATCCGTTTTGTTTATAAGTGGAAGCAATAAATCACTTCTATATATCTTATCAGCTTGCTTTATAGCAAAATAACAATTCAACATAATAGAGAATAAAGTTGATATCATTAATGACCAGAAGTTTGCATTAAATTTAAATTCAAATATAGCGTTTATAATAAATATTGCAATAGCTGCAGAGAATATTAAATTAGTAATTATTTTTTTAATTGTAATAGCAGTCATTTTTGTCCCTTCAAAAGAATGATCTTTACGAGAATCTTCTATAATTCCATAATTACCATATCTAAAATTTGTTGCATATATTTCAGTATATTTTACTCTAGCTCCAATAATATTATTTTTAATGAATTCCTCTTCTAGCATATTAGATAGAATAGAAATCTTATTTTTATATCTGATTGCTTTTCTACTCTGTAATTTGCTATTTGGTATAGTAGCAAGTTTATATTCATAACGATGTAGTTTTGCTTTATATTTTTCTTTATATCTTCGAGTTTTTTCCTCTAAGTTATTTAATCTGATATATTCATCAAAATTATCTGCTTTTAATTTAAGCTTATCATTATAAATATCAACAGTTTTTTGAAACTCATCTGAATGAATTAATTTATCACGTGATAAACTATAAAAGCCTAAATAAGCAAATGTTGTACATATAGTTACAGAAGCAGTTAATAACCAAAATGTAGGTTTCTGTATTTCTGTCCAATCATAATCAAATATTATTTTATCATTTTCAATAGATATACTTTTAGTTAATATTACTAATACAAATGATAAAACTATACCTAGAGTAACTACTATAATCTGTAATACACGATTATTTCTCATTTAATCAGCTCCTTAGTGTTTAATGTAAAAGAATAGAGATATTTCAGGCAGGAATTACTAAGAATATAAAAATATATTATTATAGTGAATAACATATATAAATAACCGCTGTGTGAGAGATCGAAATTCTTTTAAGAATATATTTATCAATCCAACCTCTCACACAACAGCTATAGCAAAGGAGGAAAACTATAAATAATCTCTATTCTTAATTTATTGTTGAAAGTCGTATAATTTTGCCCTGTTTATTTTAAAAAAGTTATACTCTATGTTTGCGTTTATTAATTTCGTTTTCTTCTACTGCTTTTTGTTGATATGAGTAATCTTTATCTAAATATTTGATAATAAGATTATCTAGTAATATACCAAGTACTAGAGAAACAAGACATCCACATATAGTATCATAAGCTAAATCAAAATTAATTTTAAATTGATTTATTACAATCATAGCACATATTGGAAGAATTAAATCTTTTACTAACTCTAATGTATATTTAAATCTTTGCTGTGCCATAGTAGAATCTGGTAGTTTTCTGATAACTTTAGCCAAAGCAAATAGACCTATAACGGTGAATGTTAATATCAAAATAAGAGACCATCCAGCAAATATTGTTTTTTCAGTTGTATCTTGACCTATTTTATATTTTATACATATTATTGTAAGAGGTACAATTAACATACAAATCATATATAAGGCATTAAACAACATTCTTAACCAGAATATTTGCTTTTTAGTTAGTTTATCTAAGTCTTTGAAAAACATAGAATCACCACCTTAAATAGTCTTTTTAAGTTCTTCTAAAGCATCTTGGAAATCTTGAGCGTTTTCAGCTAATTTCTTTTCACGTTCAATTTCATTATCATCTATTTTAGTTTCTACTTTTTTAGCAAGTTCATCTAATTTAGATTCAACTTCTTTAGTGACTTTATTAGCAAAGTCTAAAAGTTTTCCATCGTAATAATTTTGTAATTCTTCTAATCTTTTTTCTGTATTGAAATTTTTAATTTTAGTTTTTATCCAGCTAACAAACATTGATACTATAACCGCACCGTTTGTAACACAAAAAGCCGTTATAGCTGGCCAAGCTTCACTAGAAATATTTTTAATCCATTCGATCATATTATTATTTACCTTCCTTCAAATTATTTAGTTCATTTTGCAATTTGATATTCTGATCTTGCAAAGATTTAATATATTTACTACATGCTTCAAAAGCAGATTGTAGATTTTTATTTACTTCACTTTGTTTAGCGATGAAATCTTTTAATTTAGTTTTTTCTTCAACAACTTGAGATTCAAGAAGCAATATTTTTTCTAATAGAGATTCTATTGTGTATTTAGTATTATTTTCATCATATACAATAAGTGTTAGTAAATCAACATAGTAATTGTATTTGCCAACTTTAATAGAAACTAAGTTACTTTCTACAGAAGTTGGATTAAGTTTGCTTCTAAGTTTCATATTATCATTCCTTTCGAAGATTATAAATTTCTTTATTTAATTTATTTACTATTATAAACAACCTATCTATATCTGTTACATTATAAGAAGCATCTGTACTTGTTAATATAACATCTACAGGATACACCTCTGTTGTTGAATAAGATACTCCTAGATTGTATATAGTTATTTTGTCTATTGTTAAAGTAGATAATGCTCCTACTTCAACAGTTGATAAAAGACTAGTTAAAGATATGTAATACAAATTAGGATTATCTACTTCAAATAGTAAATGTTGCTCTGTATATTTAGATCCATCTGGTAAAGTTAGATTTACCTTTACAGCAGTTGGAGCAGAAAAGCCTTGTAAAGATATATTTAATCTAGTTGGATCTTGTGTTGATATTAGGTTATCTGGAGCTACTACTGAAATAGCTCCATTAACCAATGAAATTATAAAATTTATATTTGCCATATTATTGAACATCCTCCGTATCAAGTATATAATCAGCTACCATACTAACAGTAACATTATTTCCAGCAGTAGCACTTGTTTTAGCATATCCTACGAATATTCCTCCAGATTTAGATGTAGATTTAACGACTTCTGTTGTTATAGCACTTGGAGAAAACTCAACCATATACAAACTACCATCAAGATAATATGGTCGTTGTTGTTGTTCAACTTCTGTTGATTTCACATATATCTTACCATCTTTATAAATTCTTACACCATTAGATAGATAATAAATATCTGTTACTTTTTTATATATATCATCTTTTCTATAATAACCTGTAGTATCACTTGTACCTAACAACAAATCATCATATCTATTGTCTAGATATGTTTCAATCTTAATGCTTGTACCCATATTCGAAGTATCATCACTAAAAGTAGAATAATCATCACTAAATTTTATCTTTTTATATGTAGTACCTGATAATACTATATAAAATTGATTTTTACCGTATTTATATATAGTCGTAAAATATGTATCTTTTATAGTTGTATTAAATATAGTCTCTGTTGATATAATACTTGAAAAAGTATCATCTAAAGTTACAACTACTGCTTTACGATTTGTAGATGCATAATTAGAACCAATTCCAATTGCTATGAGAAACTTAACTTTTGTTAATCTTATTACAGTAGCGCTTCCATTAAAACTAACTGAAGAAGAGGTAGAACTTCCAGTCACTCTTGCTAAATCTATACCGGTAGTATCCACAACATTATTTTTTAATATAACAGAGGCACTTTGAGAATATAATCCTGAACTTGAATTTTTAGAACCTGTATCAATACATATACATTTATCACTATTCAATTCAAGATACTGAACACCTTTTTCTACTCTGCTGCTATTATATGTATTACCTGAAATACTATCATAATAATATACAAATTTTTCTGTATTAGATGTTGTATATACATAATTATTACTAGAAACTTTTTTAGCAGTATATTTTGAAGAACCAGTTGTAATATTTTCCATAGGTGTTAGTTTGAAATATACCTTATCACCAGCATTGATATTTTCTGAAGCAATAAAATCAATATCTACATCTCCAGAACCACCACCAGATATACTATCTATTAAAGCAGGATATGTGTCAAATTTGTCCGTTGGAGTTAATCCTTTATTTTCTAGAGATGTTTTAATAGCAGCTTTAGTAGATATAAGTTTTTGTAATTTTTCAGCAGTTGTTCCCATTAAATCACCTCTCCATTTATAGTATCTAATATAGTATTAATATTTCCAGTAATAGTATCAACATATGATTTTACAGCTTTAGGAGAAGTAGTTTTAATATCACTCTCAGCATCGGTAGATATATTAGTAGATATAACAGGAACATTATCAGCATATTCAGCTGTCATAACTTTATATCCACCTGTACCATTTGTTAATTTATCTTCTAGAGTATAAATATATCCAGAAGAAATTGCATTTGTAGAATTTTCTGTTGCAGTTGTTTCAACACTAGGAATAGATGGAATATTATTTAAATCTGTAAATGAGCCTGTTTTTGCAACTTGTGCTAAATCAGCTGTGTTTGCTTTTAAATCAACATCTTCTTGTAACGCAATTGTACCACTTTTATCAGGGAATATTAAAGTATCATCATAAACAATTTTGAAATAAACATCTCTGGATGTAGGTATTACTTCTACTCCTGTATTATTATAAGGCATATAGCCAAGAGGAATATCCATCATGACATCATAAGTATATTCAGATGAATAATTTTGGATAATATTTTCATTTATAGTTACAGTTTTAGTTTTATTATAAGCTAGACTAGATTCTGCGTCAGTCATTTTTATCATAGGATCACTAGAATTGTAATCTATATAATTTATAGTAATACTATAATCTGGATCATGAGGAACAGAACGACAAATAAGTCTAAGGTAGCAATATTTCTTTCCTCCATTAAATTGTAAGATCGTGCTATATGCGACTACTAACTTACGAAAGTTTTCTTTATCCATCTTATTATATAAAACGTAATCATAATTTTGTAATTGAGTTGCATCGTGTTCATCATTTGCAAAATAAAACTTAGAAGCTGTGGTACTTAATTCATATAATATTGTAGGTGCTGATATTGATTCTGTTTCAATTGTTTTTCTAGCTAAAGCTTTTGCATATGTTTGTGTTGCAGTATTAGTAGTTCCATTTTTACTAGGTTTATTTATGCTTATCTGAGGCAAACTATTTTTATAAGCAGTTTCATCTACATATGATTTATCAGCTTTTTGAGCAAGTTGATTTGTAATAGTAGTTGCAAAATTAGGATCATTGCCTAGAGCAGAAGCTAATTCGTTTAATGTGTTTAATGTATCAGGAGAGCTTCCAACTAAATCAGCAACTTTTTGATCAACATATGTTTCTTTAGCATATCCGGTTAGATTAGCAGAAACATTTGCTAACTTTTGATCTACTTCATCCGCAGTGTAATACGTTTCATCTGTAACCATGTATAACTCGCTATCAGATTTCTCAGCAGCATTATACTGTGCTTTTGTCATTTTATTTATTATTAAAGTATTTAAATTAGTATCTTGTGCCATTATTTATCACTCTCCTTATGCAAGTGTCCAATTTTTATTTGTAGCAATAGCTTTATCTTCATCGCTTAATAGAGCCAAAGCCTTTTCCCCTATAGTTAAGGTTTGTGTATCTGTTACAGTTTCCAAATTATTAAATATTTTTAAAAGTTGTTCTCTGCTGTATAGATTATAAAGATTATTGTTTCTTATATCTAATGTTTTATTTATATTTGTAGCATTAAATTCTCTCATTTGAGAGAATGCTCCTGTTTGCATTGTTATAGTTAAGTTTGCAAAACTTCCCTCATATTTAGTTATTTTACATGTTCTTCCAGTATGATATATATTATAATAATCCATTCCAAAAACTTGTCCTACATTAGTATTATTTGGCATTTTAAATGTTGCAGGTATTTCGGTTATGCCATCACAACCTTGAAATAAATACCCAATACCGCTAAAACTATGCAAATCTAGATTTTCTAAAACATTACTTTTGAAACTTCTACAATATTTAAATGTATAAGATATGTCTTTATTTAAAGCATCGCCAAAATTTGATATAGGGAAATTTTCTAACTCCCAACATTCCTCAAAAGCATGTGCTATACTATTCTGATTTCTACCAATTGTAATAGGTGGAATATATTTTATTTTCCAACAATTTGAAAACATATAATCAGAAGTTTGTAACGTCTTTCCATCAAACATATTTTTATCTATAACTTCTAAGTTATGGCAGTCTTTAAACATTCTTGAACATGCAATATGTTCTGTTGAACTTGTGAATTTTAATTGTGGAAGGCATTTCAAATTCTCACAATATGGTCCCATCAATTCCATTCCACCAATATTGCCGCTATGTATTGGCTCTCTATTTAATCCATAAGCACTAAAATATTCTAAATTTGAAAAAGATGCGCAATAAGAAGAAGAATATTGTGGAACAACTACAACATTATCATGGTTTATAGAAACTTCTAATAATGGAGATATAAAATTTCTATCTGCTGGTGCATATTCTAGATTTCTGTCCCCATCTATTTCTGCAAAGTAAAGTGTATCTTTTCCAGTTGCTCTAGTAAAACTATAATTAATTACAATATAATTATAATTTGATGCAGTTGGATAATCAGATCTTTTTATATATTTTCGCACACGACAACTAGTGCTATCAGTAGTCTCAGTATAAAGAAGTTGTTTATTATTATAAAATTTTATTTGTGTTACTACATTTGTACCATCTTTAGGCAACATCTTAACATAAATAGGAGTTAAATCACCAACTCCTAGATATAATAGATAACCACTATTCTTTGTTTCGTCCATTTCACTAGGAAGAGGAATATCAGGCCAATTTGGATTTCTATTTCTAGTTCTATATGCAACTGCATCTTTTGGATCTATTGTTTCTCCACTTCCATCTCCTTCATAAGTACCAGTAACACCAAGAATAGATATATCTTTCTTAATATTTCCAGCAACTATATTAGAATCAATACTAGAATCTACTTTTGATATACTAACATATGATAAACCATCATATCCCTCATCAGGTTCAATAGTTTGATTTGTAGTTAAAGGAGTAGCAGATTTGTTTTGTAAATTTGGAGCAGCAACAGGTTTTAATGTACCAGTTATACCAAGAATAGAAACTCCTTCTTTAATGTTTCCAGCAGTAATATTAGAATCAATATCAGATGTAACTCCATTAACAATAACAGAGCTTAACGCATCATAACCTGCGTCAGGAGTTATAGTTTGATTTAATTTAGTTGGAGTTATAGTTTTACTTTGTAATACAGGATCAGCTTTAGTTTCTAATGTACCAGTAACTCCTAATATAGAAACACCTTGTTTAATATTACTAGAAATTATATTTTCATCTATAGAGCTAGTAACAGGATTTAAAGTAATCTTTGTAATACCATTATATCCGCTATCAGGTACTATAATCTGTGTAGTTTTTGATGGATTTAATGTTTTCTCTTGACCTGTATATTGAACATTTACAGTAAATTTAGAATATCCATCAGCATCATCATCTGCGGCAGAATAAACACCATTAGAATCAACTGATTTAGTTATTAATTTTGCAGTAGAAGTTCCCTTAGATATAATAGGTGTTATTTTAGTATTTCCTAAATATAGTGCCATTATTTGCTCCAATCTCTTATTATTACAGATGTAGTTGAAACATTTGCTAATAAGTTATTAACTTCATCTTTTGTATATGTTGTAGATGTATTTGCTTTTACAGCTAAGAATCCATCTATTTCATCTTTTGTATAAACTGTTGTTTTATCTGCTTTATTAGTAATAGCAGAATTTATATTATTTATTAACTCTTGATTGCCTGTTACAGCAGAGGCTAATTCTTCAATTGTATTTAAAGTATCAGGAGCTGTACCAATCAAAGCATTTATTTTCTCATCAATTTTTGAATCTGTTTGTGTAGATGTATAGTAATTATCTAGATTAACAGAAACATTTGCTAATTTATCATCTATTTGTTGTTTTGTATAGTAATTAGATATATTATACGTATTAACATCATCTGTATCATTAGTAGTAAATTTAATAAACTTTGTAGATGAATCTGCTGAAACAACTCCATTTGCATATTGTGCTCTATAAGCAGTTCCATTAGAAACATTAACTTTTGTCTCTAGTAAATCATTTATCTGAGTTTTATTATAGTAATTATCTGAACTAATAGCTCCATTTTCTAATGCAGAAACACGAGTATTTAAACTATTTATAGATGTATTAAATGTTTCAGTTGTAACAAAACCTGTTGTATCAATTGATCCACCTAAAGCATCCCAATTATTTCCATCCCAAGCATAATTCATTCCATTAGCTTCAACGTTCCATACATCTCCGACTGAAGCATCTGTAGGAAGATCATTATATGTTGGTTTATTACCTTTATATTTATAAACAGATTGTGTTTTATTTTCTAATTTTGTAATACGAGTAGAATGATCTGAGATAGTTGTATTAATAGAGTTAATACTACTTTGAATATTTGTAACTGATGTTTGTAAAGTATTTACATTTGACGCAACGTTATTTAAAGATGTTGTAGATGCTTTACCAGCTAATTCAGTATTAATTGTATTAATGCTTCCAGCTAAACTATCAACTCTACCTGTTAATGTTGTGGTTGTTTGATTTATATTGCTTATTTTACTATCTATTTGTTGTTTTGTATAGACATTATCCGCAGTTAAAATATTATCTGTTTTATTATCTACATATGCTTTTGTGGCATAAGAACTTAAATCTATAGTTCCACCTAAATTATCCCATTGTGTTCCATCCCACGCAAAGTTAGATCCATTTTCTCCTACAACATTATATACATCTCCTATTGCTGGATTTGTAGGTAATGCTCCTATAGTAGAAACAGAGCCTTTATATTTATAAACAGTAGAAACTTTATTATCTACTTCAGATTTTGTATAAACATCTGATGTATTTACTTTATTTGCTAAAGCAGTATTAATAGATGCAATAGCTGTGTTTGTAGATGTTTTAAAGTTAGATAGATTTGTAGAAACAGATGCTATATTTGTTTCATTAGTAGATAAAGAAGCATTTATAACATTTATTTTACTATCTACTTGTTGTTTTGTATAATATCCAGTTAAATCAACACTTGTTGCTCCTAAAGAGTCCCAAGATGTACCGTTCCATGCATAATTCATTCCATCTGATTCAACATTATAAACATCACCAGTAGTTAATCCTGTATTTGGTAAATTATTAAATGTTGAAACAGAACCTTTATATTTATAAATGTTTGTAAGCTTATTGTCTATTTGACTCTTTGTATAAACATCATTAAATGTAGGTAATGCTTCAATTTTACTATTTAATTCGGTGTAATTATTAGAAACTCTTACTGCTAATTCATCTATTTTATTATTTGCTTCGGTAACATCTAAATCTTTTATATTATTTTTAATATTACCTAATTCTGTCCATATCTTTGGTACATCTGAACCTAAATATGTAAAATCAATTGCATCTGAGTTATTTACTCTTTTAACTACTATAACAGTATCATTTATTGCATTGGCTATAGTTCTATCATACTCATCTGTTGTATAACCTATAAAGCTTACTAATAATTGTGCAGTTGGAGCAGGAATTGTAAATGATAAAACTGCTTTAGGAATATCATCATAAAATTCATAAGCAGCTTCTTCATTATTATATCCATTTGGAATCATATGATGAATATAACTTTTTCTACCATCTGGCCAAATATAAGTACATTCGACAAAATCATAGTCTGCTTCACAATACAAATAAAGTCTGTTATTTTCACTATTTTGATTTACTTCTAAATTATCACATAAAGTTTTTAGTGATGTATTAGAAACCCTTATTTTTAATATATTTAAATTTGTATCAGGCATAAATACCACCTTTCTATAATTTATTATTTAAATTAATCTAAGTTTGCCCTGTATTACAAATAAATAACCCTTCTTACAGCGATCGAAATTTAAAAGCTGGATAAATATCCATCTCATTTGCTCACAGAAGGGTTATAGAACTATTTGTTTAGCTTATCTGTTAGATTAAAGTATATATCAGGTAAAGTAATACCAGTATTTCTAGTTAATTTCATTTCATATGATAAAATAAGTTCGCCTGTTCCATATGGTGTATGTGGATAAACTATTGCAAATCCATCATAATCATAATTAGGTGTAACATCTATACCTTTTATATATGGAATTAATCCACTAGTATATGTTAAAACTTCACCAAGAATATCATCATTTGAATAATTTAAGAATTCAGAATTCTTAATATTTCCTTTATATCCCACAATAATAGCTTTACTATAATTATAGGTATTACCATTATTTTTAAATAAATATCTAGTCATAGCTTGATGTAGTGTAAAAGGTTTCTCATCAGTTTTAAAATGCATTTGATATGTAAATGTTAATTTTTCTCTATTGTCTTTATCTACATAATATGTATTATTAAATAAGCAATCATTTAAAACATCTTTTAAATCTCCAGATACTTTATCGCAATATGGAAATTCATAAGAAGATCTTCCATCTGGATCTGTTGTATATAATTCAGACTTATTAGGATTTGCTAAAGCTACTTCAATAACTTTTACTTTACCTAATTCATCAACATATCTAGCATAGTCAGCAGCATATTTTCCATTTATAGTATTAGATTTATTTGCATATGTACCAGCAGAGAAATTATCTTGCATTGATCCAGTGAAACAAATAGAATTTCTTAAGTCTAATCTAGTTGCATGAAGTAGTAATCCTTTATTTATAGATACATCATTACCACTATAATCTTTATATGTAACAGGTTTTAAATTTTGTTTATCATCTAAATTATATACATTGCAATAGAAATACTCTAATGTATCACTAGGATTACCATTCAATGAGTCTGATATTATATTTTGCCATATACCATTCTTTGAAGCTGAATTGATATCATTAGCAAATTGATTTGTAGATATATAACAGTAATGATTTATATTTACAGTTCTGTTTGTATAATCTGAATTATAAATCTCATATTCTCTATAATCACTATCAATACCCATACGTGGATTTATTCTATTGTAATCTTTAGTATATTCTACATTACATGTAAGCAATTGATTACTAAACTCATAACTTATAACATTAACATAATAAATCTCATTATTATGTATTATAGCATCTCCAATTTTAGGGCATTGATTTATATTTCCTACAACAAATTGCTTTGTAATAGAATTATTTCCAAGTCGTTGCATTTCTTTATTTAAAGATGCACCAAAAGCAGAGTCACTTAATACAGCGTCTGTTTGATTAAATACTTTATAAACAGATTCTTCAAATTGAGATGTATTAAACTTCTCTGTGTATATATTTGTACTTGTATAAGGAATATAAACAACACGGAACTTTAAGTCTTTTACTTTGGAGTTATCCATATTGATATTAGTACGAGCTTTTATAATATTTTGTATTACATAATTTGTATTACTTAATCCTAAAGCAGCTTTTAATTCTGTTTCACTTAATTCAGGCAATATACCTAAGCCATATATTTTATTTTGCCCAATAGACCAATATAAAGCAGTACCTTTACCTTGTTTAGTTTTACTTAAAGAGTTATAAACAGATTGCTCATATATATAACCTATAATAGAAACTTCTCTTCCTGAATCATCAAAATTAGTAACAGTAACATCTTTCAAATAAGCAATAGGTTTATCTACGACAATACCACAACTTTCTGTTGATATCAATGCACTATTATCATCTGTTGATCTAGGAGTAATCCACATATTATTTCCTGGATATGTTTCTACATTATTATCTGAAATCACATTAGAAGCATTTGTAATAAATCCAGTTGAGTTATTCTCTATTGTAGATGCTTTTGTTTCAAGTAAATCTTTATCATCTTTTATTATAATAGCATCATCATTTAATATTCTAAATGTAATTATATTTGTATCCTCAACTAAATAAGGAACACCAAAGAATTCTTTACCAATAGTTTCTAAACACTCGTAGAATGTTTTTCCTTCAAATTTTAATTGATAACATGCTATATTACCAACTTTATCTAATATCTTTTGATCTATAGAATATTTAGGTGTATCATCTGTTGTTATAGTATTTGCAATGTAACACAATTTTTGTAATACATCTCCAATAGTAACTACATTACCTAGAGAAGCACGTTTTTCAACTGTATCTGCAACTTGAATACCATTCCAAACAATACGATAAGTTTTTTCAAATGAATCTGCATCTAATGTAATATTATTAAATTGATTTTTATATGGCTTATAATCATCATGTTCTACTATATTATCTGAGCTCATTAATCCGGTTGGCTTTCTAACATATGTTCCGTCAAAATCAGATTTATTGCTTTGAGGAGAATATAATATAGATGGATCATCTATTTCTAATATTAGATCCCAATATTTTGTATCTTTATTTTGTAAATAATAACTATTATCAGCAAATTTAAATTTAGGAACTTTTGTTACATCTTCTCCAGTTTGATATGTGCCTATAAGTTGCTCAGGTCTATTAGAATCTTTTGAATATTGATCTGTTGCACTAACATTTGATTTTCTGATATACCATCTTTGAGTTAGATATATCTTTTCATTCATATTTACTTTAGCATTAGGTTTTGCAATACCAAAAGTTACACCATGTAACGCTCCAGCCCAAAACATTCTATATTCAAACCCTTCAACATATTTAGTTGTCTCATAAGGCAATTTAAATTCAAAATATGGATTCATATTTGCATATACATTTCCGTTTATTTCGTTATTTATACCTGTATATACTAAATCATCGATATGACCTTTTCTATTTCCACCTGTTCTCATACCATAATCTCTAGTAAATACAATATTCTTTCCTTTATTGTACGCAATAGTATTATCTGTTTGTTCATAACTTCTATAAACAAATTCTTGTGGTTGTGTTACAGTAATATTAGGTATTACAATAGTTTGAAGGAATCTACTTCTACTAACTAGTTGAATTGTATGAGAATATAAACGTTTCTTTCCAACAGGCATAGATTGAACTGTATCATTTACTACTATCATATACCATGTTTTATAAGTGCCTAATCCATTATCTGGAGCTAAATATACATTTACACCAGTATATGCAGGATAAGGTTCTTTTCTGCTATTTAAAGCTAATGTAACAACACCGGTATCTAGAGAGTCGTCTCGTTTCTCTTGTATATTTAAAGGCATTTCTATTGCAATAGGTTCAGATAATTCTCCATTTTCTCTTATACGAACATAATTTTCATAACTTAATTGCTTTGTTAATATTATTACATTTGATTTATCAGATTCAATTATTAATTTACTATCTGAATTTGCAACAACATAAAATTCATTTGTACCTGTTAGAGTAGATTCATCAAAGTTATATCTATTTCCAGCAGTTGAAGTTATTTTATATCCATTTATATAAACATCGTATTTATCTGCATATTGAATATAATTCCAAGATATATAGTTATCTGTTGAATTTAATACAATAGTAGGAGATTCTAATTTTCTAACAACAACTGTTAAAGCAGCTGAGGAATCAGATGTTATTAAATTTCCCCATCCTAAAGCTTTTATAGAGAATAAATAAGTAGCTGGCACTTTATTTGGTATTGTAAATCTAGTAGAGTTTGTTTGTTTTAAAGCAACTCCACTATTATAAATTTCATATATTTTAGCATTTTCTACAGCATCCCAAATTAGTTCTCCATTGTTATTTACAGAAATGTTTTCAGGTGTTTTTAATTTACCTATTGTAGCAACATCTGAGTAATCTGATGGAATAAATCTAGGATTTGGTCTTGTTGCAGCTTGTGTTGAACATCTTGCTTGTACATATGCAATATTAGCATAAGATCCAGCAGGTATAGTTAATGTTGATCTAGGAGATATTGTTGTTTCTACAAATTCATCATTTAAATAAACATCATAGACAGTTATATCTCCAGGTTGATAATATTCATTTGTAACAGCATCCCATGTTAATACTCCCTCAGATGTTAAATCTATATTAGTAGGTTTGCTTAATTTTGCAACAGTGTAAAATATAGAGTTTGAATTAGCAGAGTCTTCATATAAAATATTAACAGACATTGCTCTAACTTGTATTTTATAATATCCAGGTCTATCTCCATAAATAGATTCTAAAGCTGTATATGTTGTAGTTGTAATAGGAGTTGTATTAATTTTAACATCATCTACATATATATTATAATACTCAGCACCTGTAATAGCTGTCCATGTAACATCTGAAGTTTTATCTCCAGATGAATCTATTACAAATGTTATAACAGGGGAATCTAATGTTTGAATTGTAACTTGAATTGAATTAGACCAATCAGAACTCCATTTAGAAACTTCTTCACCTGTTAATTGATTTGTATATATAGCTTTTACTCTAAACTCATGAACACCAGGAGACATTTTAGTTGCATCTGTATCTAATAAGTAATACAAAGTAGAAACTGTATTTAAATATATCCATTCACCAGTAAATTTATCTTCTACAACATAAGAAGTTGCTTTATTTGTAACTGTATCATACGTTGGCCATTCTATACCATCTCCAGCAGTATTTTTACTAATTGTTGGTGCAGAAAGTTTAGATACTGTAAATGTATATGGGGCACTATTAGTACTATTATCATAAATATCTGATGTTGCTTGAATTGTAACTGTATAATTAGCTATATCTAAATTTGTTAATAAAATACTATTGTAAGCAGAAGAAAGTGTTTTTGAATCTGCTACACCACCAACTGACCAATTTAGTACAATTTTATATGTAGATGCATTTGGAACATTACTCCAATTTAATTGAACTGAATCAACAGATATTTGGCTATGTGATATATTCTCAGGTGTGGCTAGTTTATGTATTACAATCTCTTCAGTAAAATTAGAGTAATTATAAGCAACATAAACTAATTCTGCTAAATCAACACCAGCTTTATCTAAATTTGTTTCATTTTGTTTTACATCTTGTATTTGTTGAATTAATGTATATAGATTAGATTTCTCTTTGCTTAATATTAGAGATTTATTTCTATTTACACGTATTTTATAGCTATGTTTTTCAAATATTTCAGAAACACTTAGTGTAACTTGATTTGTCGGAACTGTTTTCCAATAAACACCATCACGATAAATTTCATATCCGTTGTTTGCATCTGTATTTGCATTCCAACTTAAAACTCTTGTATTATAATTTATAGTAGGAGTAGCAGTTATAGCAGTATGATTTTCAAATACAACACTACGTTTTTCATTAAATAAATAAACTCTTGCCCATTTATTTCTTAAAGATGATGCTTGTGTTTGTGTTCCAAAATCTCCAGTGTAATACTCATCTAATAAATATTTCTCTGTTGAGTTATAGTTGAACTCATGTAGCTCATTCTTAAGTGTTTGTAATTCTTCAAATTCAATAGAATCAGGGAAATTATATTTTAAATTTACTTTACATATACCACTAACTATTTCATCCCAAGTTAATTCTGTTTCAGTTGTATATTCCGATATTCTTCTATCTAGTAATAGACCACTTATTTGATTTAATACATATGTATCAGAAGTATTATTATAATCTTTTTTCTCTTTATCTTTAGTACAATAATGTCTGATAATAAAAGAATTATTTGACTTTTTATTCCACCAAGTATTTTTTTCATTATCTGTTAATCTTCTATAATTTGTTAATGTTCTATTATTTAGATAAACATTGAAATCAACACTTGTATCACCATTTACAATTGAATATATTAAATTTGTTGCAGAAGTATTAGGATTAAATATTGTATATGATGTAGGATAACTTATT
>SAMEA3663046__coassemble_1140_pt1 | contig 29106 bp, 58 predicted proteins | sample SAMEA3663046__metabat2_high_PE_005 | metagenome-assembled genome bin SAMEA3663046 (sample SAMEA3663046) | pig gut metagenome | biome: pig gut; feature: pig-associated habitat; material: faeces | place: France | collected 2012
TATTTTTTTTATTTTTTTAAAAATTTTTTAAAAAAAAATGGGAAAATGGGATTTTTGGTCATTTTGTACCCGCAATCCTTAGAGCCACAAGGGTTTCCGCCGTTCCCACTTTTTCCCCACTTTTGCCAAAATTCCCACTTTTTTTTTAGGTCCTTCAAAATTTTTTCACTTTTTTAAAAAACGTTTTCAAAAATTCAAAAAAAGTGGGACAAAAATTACATCAAAATTTTTCATCAATTTCAGCCATTTTTTCTAAGATTTCATCACAAGATATGGCTACACAATATCTTCCGAAAACCGTCTGAATTCATCCTTAAAAATATCACTTTTTTGATCAGGTTCATGATCAGATTTATATTGCAACACCCAATCTTTTAAAGCTTCCCATCTATCATATGTCACAACTCTATTAGGCTCATCCATAAATGATGAAGCCATAATTTCTATTCTCTTTTTATCAGAATATGCCATATTAACTTACCTCATTTCTTAAATGGTAGTATTTTCATTTCTTACAATTAATTTTATTGCAGTTCTATCTTCATCATCTACTTCAATTTCTGCAAAAGCCGGAATACATACGAGATTATATCCAGCTGGAGCTACAAATCCTCTAGCTATAGCTATACTTTTTATAGCTTGATTCAAAGCTCCTGCACCAATTGTTTGCAATTCTACTTTACCATATTCTTTTATCATTCCTGCTATAGCACCTGCTACACTATTAGGATTACTTTTGCTACTTACTTTTAATATATTAATTCTTTCCATTTCATTCTTCCTCTCTATTATAATAATCTCCAATATTCAATTCACGATAGGTATCACTATCTACATCAATCCAAATAGATTTCAATTCTCCATTAATATCTTTTTGTATACATATCCTGTAACTAGCAGGATGATACGTCGGAATCATAACCTTACCTGAATATACAATAGAAGTATAAGCTGCATGATAGTTTTTATCAATGATTTGTCCTTGTTTAGGTCCATACTCTTCTTCATTTTTTATTTGAGAAATAATCAATCCAAAAACAAATAATAAGATTACAATAGCAAATAATATTATTATGCATGATAAAATGCTTATAAATCCATTCTCACGCTTATCCATGGCATCTATGCTCCCTTCCTATTTGTTTTTTCTTTTAAATATATTTCTAAAAAATTCATGCAAACTTTCCATAGGTCTATCTTCAGTAAATTCACATTGTAAGGTAACTTTACAATTGCATTGAGGACATCTAATCCATTTATGTACACCAAAGCCACCTAATAAGTCCATTTCATCTTCAGTTGTCATATCAACATTAACCTCTTCAGTATAATATTGAAAATAACATTTACATTCAGGACATTCAACTTTATTATTTTCAGGATAATGACCTCTCATAATTATTTCAGGCATAATTATTTATCCTCCTCTTTATGTCTAAATTCGTAATCTGTTTTTAATTGAGATTTACGTAATTCAATATCTGGATCTATCTCGTTTGCTTCAGATAAAAGTAATTTCTTTCTATGTTCTATTTCAGTTATAGCCAATACTGCATAATTAGCCAAATCTAATAATGTATCTTCGATATTTTCGCCAATAACTGCTATATCATTGCTTTTATTTAAATTTTTAATACGATTCATCTTATCGTCCATACGCACTAAGAAAGATGTTAGGCCATATTCTTCGAAAGTTTTAGATACACTATCACCATAATCATGATTTTTCTTCAAATATAAATTTTTCATCTTATCTAAGTGTTTTAAAAATATCAATTCTTTAGGTGTATATGGTCTATCTTCATAATAACAGCCATCACAACCCATTTTTTCGACTCTACAGTCTTTCCATTCTTTATCATCACATTTTTCTTTCATTATTCTTCCTCCATATCATGTATTTGTGGAATATGAGTACATGTGTCAGGACCAAATTGCGCATTTAGTTTAGAAATATGATCGTTTGGATCGTTTTTACAAGGCATAACTCTTATATTGTTGCTATTTATAAAATCACTTCTAATATGAATCTCATTTTCTTGCCTAAAGAAAGTTTCATCTAATATCATTATTCCGTATTCTTTACAGATTTCTCTTTCAATACGACAACCTCTTGCACTTTGCCATCCTTTAACAAAATATACAGCATCAACATTATGCATAAAATTTGTAAGTGTTCTTCCTAAATAAAATACTCCAGGATGATTTGATTGCTCTACTTCTTCTGTTAAAAATGAATCTACAACTTCTATATGATACTTTCCGAATTTTTCTTTTAATTCTGATTGGATTCTTCTAACTTCTGAATCAGGTACTCCAGACATTGGTTGTGATATCATAACTTTCATAATTTGTTTTCCTCCTTCTAATTCTTTGTATTTTTTATAAGCCTTTTCAAAATAATGATTGATAACCCATGCTTGACTATGGTAATCTGTAGTTAATTGGTTTGCCATATCATGTAGCATAAGATTATATATAGTTTCAAGACGTTCGAAGTCTGAGTCATTATTTCTTTTTATAGTCATAAGGCCACCTCCTATAACGTATGTAATCTATTAGTTTGTAAATTCCAAATATAATTATTTCTATTAATAGTGTTAGCACTACTCCGTTAAATACTCTAAATAAAATAATATTAATTAATAGTGCTCTCATAATCTTTACTCTCCTTTTTTATATCTTTCGTCTGGCTCATAAAAGCCAATTAAGTTTTCTATTGCTGTTATCATTGTATCATCTACAACAATAACTGCTGTTTGGTTATTTTCTTTAATTATTTTGTGTCTGTCTATTATAGATTTAAGATAATTAATATAACCGTAGTTTTGTTCTATTAGATCCTGTTCTAATATCTTTTTTAATTGCTTATATACTCGTCTTACTCTTCGACGAGGAATATAATTTTGCATTTTCTCTTTTAAATCATGATTTTCAGCTCTAAGCTTTTTTAATTCTTCCTCTATTTCCATAGTTAATGCCTCCTGTTAGTTTTCTCATTAATTCTAGTGCTTCTTGACCAGATATAACATTCAATATACACATTTGGCCATTAGATGCTTCTTGACCAACCATAATTTGTGGTATTTCTGGCATAAAATGTATAATATAATCTGTTGCCATGTTTAATTCCCCCTATCTTTTTGGTAATATCTCATTTGAAATATAACGATATTGTTTTGCATGGAAATTATAAAAATGCTCTAATACTTGAGCACATTGCTCAGCGTTACCATAATTTTCAGTTCCATACTTTAAGATTATGTTATTGTATAATCTATTTCTGTCAATATCTTGTAGATAATAAATTTTTGTAATTAAAAAGAAAAATATAGCAGGGTTAATTATCTTTACTTTAATATTATCCCTAATATTCTTCATATATTGTAAACAAATTAAACCTTCTTCAATATCTTTTTCTGTAAATTCAATATCACCGGCTTTAATTCTTCTTTCTTTAATATATTTTTTACCTATAGCTGATAATATAACTTTTAAAGGGAAATCCTCATATGCTTTAACTACTTTTTCTAGTGCAATAAATGTTTTATTATCTAAACTAGCATAATAATGAATATAATCTAACAGTCCCCAATTCTTTTGAGTATTATTTATAGTTATCAAGTCTGCTCCAGTAATAGCATCATCAATATAATACATGATAGGCCAACCTAATTCTTTTAAAGCTTGAAATCTGTGTTGTCCATCAATAATTTCCATATCGCTGTTGCATATTATTGGAATAATTTGTCTTTTGTCATCAATTAACTTTGATTTTAAACTAGCTACCTTATTATAATTTACTTCTCTGTTTTCTTTTCTAAAACTAAATAGTTCATAATTTTCTGTTTTTAATATTTCCATATTTATTTCCTCCTATAATTCTATAAAATTTATTCCTGGTGTTCCGTTTTCCATTGCTCTAAATATTTGTTGTGCTATTAGTTCATCTTTCTTTGCTTCAGGTCCATTTGGATTCTCTCTTGATTTTCTTATATGTTCTTGAAATTGGTCCCATACATTTAATGGTTCTTTATCTGGTTTCATGTGTTGTGCCGTTGCTTTGTATCTGTCTGGTACTGAAAATTCTATATATGCATATGTTGAATCGTGCTCGTCGTCATAGTCTCTCAAATAATTTGGATGACGTTTCATCATTTCAAACACTCTTTCATATTCTGTTCTATTTTGTCCGCCGCATCTTGTATAAACTATTATTTTGTCTCCTGCTTTATTTAAATATATATTTCTATAACGTCCAAATATGTCTTTATTAAGACCTAAAAATCCTATTAAAACTGCTGCATCTGGATTTTCGTCAAATAATTGATTATATAAACTCATCCTTCATAATCCTCCCTTAAATATTTTAGAAATTCATCATTATTTAATAATGTTTCCCATAGTCCATGGTCTATTAAAATTTTCTTCATAATATTATGTTCAGATTTAAAGTCATCTAAGTCTTTTTGTAATTTAGCATTCTTAGCTATTAATTCTTGATAACAATCTTCACAATATACTGGTTCTTTTTCTGCATCGCAATGTCTGCATGTAATTACTTCGTTTGGTTCTGACATTATTTATTCTCCCTTCTTTAATTCATTATAGGTCAACTCATCTTCAAATTCTTTTTCAGGTGTAAATTCTCTTTTTATTTCAAGTTTTGGTATTTCAGCTCTTAATCTTAAAATATCAAAACTGACATTTACTCTCATAAAATATCGTTCGTCACCTAAAATCGATTCTGCATTATCTATTATAGATTGACCACAATTTTTAATTTGTGTTAGTAGTTCTTCACGTGAATATAAATTATTCATTTATTACCTCCTTCCCGTGTCTACTTCTTCTACAACTGTTTCTTTGCCACATTTAGGACAAATACCATAGAATCCGTAACCACGAGCATTAGTCTTTTGTTTTACTGGTATACGTTTTTCTCCGCACCATTTACATTTAACTGTTTCATCTTTAATTTTCATTGTCAACACCTCCATACAATATTATAAAAATTTATTGCATGCCTTGAAAATAATTCATTAAGCGAATCCTTTCAATCATATTGTCTATTCTGTTAGAAAACTCTTCATTTTCTTGAGATGTTTCTGGACAGAAGAACTCAATTTCTTGTTTCTGGTTGTTAGATTCTTCGACCCAAATTTTATGTATCACTTCAGATTCCTCCTTTGGTTTTATAGGTTTTAAAATATGATGTGGTGTAAATGAATATGCTTCATCATTAGATTTTTTCTTAAACCTTATTCGTAATTTTGTTTGTATTCGAGATATCTGAGCCTGAGATCGATTTAATTTCTCTCCAATTTCTTTCTGAGATAAACCTTGTTTTTTTAAATTTATAAATTTTTCTTCTATCTCACTAAAATTCATTTTATCAAATGATTGTTGAATACACATTTTCTGTAATAGGTTATCTATATGATCTTTATCATCTTCAATCAAATCTTCAATTGTTAAATCAGATTTATCATCATAACAAATAATTGTATTTATGCTAAAATCATGTTCTCTATGTTTTTTAACAGAACGTAAATAATAATTTATGTTATTAAATATAATTTTATAAGCAATCGTGCTTAAAGCCCATTTAGGGTTATAGTTTTGAACAGCTTTCCATAACCCTAATAAGGCAATTTGTTTTATGTCTTCATATTCGTCAGGATAGTTTGTACGATATTGATTTGCTATTTTATAAGCAATTTTTGTGTTCTCATTGAATAATTGGTTCATTTCCTCATTAGTCATAGTATCATACCTTACCCTTTCTTTTTATTCTTTTTCAATTCTCTTAATTCTTTTTTAGTGAATTCTTTTTGTTCAAAATATAAAGGTTTTCTAGAATTTGTATTTGTGGGTGTGTTAAGACATGTATGACATGGATCTTTCCAATCTTCTTTTTTCAAATATTTACAATTCTGACAATAAGTATCAAAATCGACAATGTGCTCTCTTATTTCCATTTGATTGTCCTCCTTTCTTATTCTAGTTCATCTTCAGCTATTATATAACCTAATCCATCAACTTTTCCATAATATAATTTATGTGGAAAGTCTCTGTTAAAATCAGGTCTTCTTCTTAAAAAGTTATAGCAGGCAATATTACCTCCTAATCCAAGGTTAAATACCTTATCGTTTGTTAATTCGTTTGTTATTGTATAGTCTATTATAAAATCTTTTCCTCCAATTCCTTGGTGAAAAATGTGTGGTTTAATTCTACGTATAGTCATGTTTATTATCCTCCTTATTATTTAATTTTACTAATAAAATTTTGTATTAGATTTATTCCTTTTTCTGTAACTCCACCTAAATTTTTATCTAAGGCTTGAGCTACAGTGTAACCTAAATAAAATCCAATTCCTAATTTAATATATTCCTTCATACTACATACCTCCTATATGAAAAATTTGTTTTGTATAAATTTTTTGTAATCTTCACAAATATCATTTACAGTCTTATCTATATCATTTTGTAATATATTGTTGTTTAATGTAACTTGATACTTGCATGTAGGACAACCAAATATATTAATCGTCACATTGTCTCCGTTTTTACCTACAAATATTCGTCCATTTATTCGTTCTGCTAATTGTGATCGTATTTTCATACATCTGACAAATTCGTATCTTAGCATAAATATAAACCTCCTATATAAAATGTTTTGCGTATCGTGATTCATTAAAGCTCTTCTTATCTAATAGCGCCCTATTGATTGATAAGTCAATATTTGCTTTACTTTTTAAATGATAATAATATAAATCTTTATATGGAGTATTTAATCTATCTATTCGTCCGCATGCTTGATTTAAAATTTTATATGAATAGTTTTGACTGAAAAATATAATTGTATCTGTTGTAATACAATTCCATCCTTCAGCACCAGCTGTGTATTGAACTAAATATATCCATTCTTTTCCAGTTGGTGTAGGGTCATGCTTATGTCCATTCCATTCTTTTACAGGTCTTCCCCAAAAATCTATTGATTTTAACATTTCAAGTTCATAATCAAAATTATAAAATATAATTAATTTTGGTTTTTTCTCAGCAATTTCTAATACTTTAATTATTCGATCGTCTGATTCATTAACAATTCGTCTCAAAGTATAACATAATTCTGATGCTTGTTTTATTGGTTCGTTTGTATATGGGTTCCATCTTAATTTCATAGTTTGTCTATATTTCTCTTTATCATATAATACCCAAATATCTTCATGATGAGCGATAGTCTTACGTTTAAAATCCATATCAACTAATATTGCATTTCGGTATTTGATTAATCTTCCTTGATTTATGTATTTTTCAATTTTTGGAAATTTACTGAATCGAGAGTATACTATATGTTCTCTACTAAACTCTGTTTTGTTTCTATAAAAACCATTTGCTATAAACACTGGAATATAATCACTCCATGTGTCACCAGGAGTAGCAGAGAGCAATATCCATTTGTTAGATTTAGCTATCTTTAAAAAGTTTTTTGTCCAAGTACCGATATCCAACTACTCTCTGTTCATCAAATATAAAGAAAGCGTTAGTGACATTAGAATATTTCTTAATATTATTCCAAGAATCGATGTAAATTCTGCATCCATTCTTCTTTTTGTTATCTTCTTTTGTCGATAATAAAAAATATGTTAACTCACCTTCCCATTCAAGAGTGTCACGTTTGCGAGCAGTTGTTATAATATATAGATCTTTAGGTTTTTTCATTTTATGAAATTTATTATCTATATATCCGTCCTTGTTCTTTAAAATAATAATAAAGTGCGGTTCTAGATTTACCAGAACCAACACCTCCACATAAAATACATCCATTATGCATATTATCAACTGCTTCTGTTTGATAATCATACAAGAATGGTCTGCTTTCTTTTTTCATTACATTCAACCTTTCTATGGAATTAAATTATTCATAAAACCACCTTTTAATGAGTTTTCTACAGCATTTGCTATTGATTCACTTATACTACCTGCATCAATTTTTGGAACATTTATTGCTTGAGATGATGTATCATTAACAATATTTCCTGTAATATCTTTACTAATATTTATAATTAATAGTTTATCGTGCATTGCTAGTAATATAGTTTCTAATTTATTTCTAGTGGTTTTATTTAGCATAATATGATTTTTTCTTTCATCATACCATTTAAATATTTCCCAAAGATCTCCTTTATTCCAAGAAAATGACCACCAATCACATATCATTTCAATAATATATTCATATGGCATTTCTAGACAAATTGTTTCTTCATCTGGATTATCTTTGTGCAATATCCAATGTTGCCAATGGTGTGGATTGTTATGAATATGTGTTAACCATGCATAGTTAAAATCATCAACAACCTGAGCTGATCTATTTTTACCATAAAAATATGCATCATAAGCTTGATATTCATCTGGATTTTCTTTAGAGGCATCATGAGCAAATTTAATATTATAATCTACTTTAGACATCATCTCATCGGTTTCAAATATCTCAGGAATATTCTTTTTCATCCATAAGAAAGCTTCATATACAGCATTTTTATGCTGTTGCAAATATTCGTCATATTGAACACTCATTATGCTGTTCTCCTTTCTTTTTGTATTTGTTTCCAAGCTCCTCTTATCTTGTTAGAGCCCATTTGATGTTTTAACATACTTCTTAATATTTTTCTATTATATACCTTACGAGTTTTTTTAGCATATTTTGTATAATCTATATTTTTTCTTTCCACATTAATTCTCCTTTCGAAATATTAATTATTCTCTAGTGATACCTTTGATAGCCCAGAATTGAGCTTCTTCAAGTTTTGTCATAACTAATGATGTCTCTCTTCCAGGTTTACAATTTTCATCAATTTGTTTATACATATTAGAAAATAATGTTCTAATAAAATTTATTCTATTTTCTTGTTCATGATTAGTAACTGTGTATTTTGCTTTTTCATGCAATTCTTCTGGTTCCATACTATTTCTTCCTTTCTATTTTTGGATACATATTGCATCCCATTGGTCCAGCCTCAAATATTTCTTTAATCTTTTTATTAGTAGCTTCTACAATTGGCATAACATCGTCTTTATATTGTTTTTGCCATACTTTTTCTCGTTTCCAAAATGGTTGTTTATAGATTTTACTTGCAGCATCACAGCAACATATAGCTTCTGTCATACCCCAACAACCATCAGCAGCTCGTTCATTACACCATGCTGCAAATTCTTTAAAATTCATAATATTACCTCCTATTAAATATCTTGTAATACTATTTGTTTTACTGTAAAAGTATCCTTTGGATTTAAACTAGTAAGTACTTCTTTTTGTTTTGTTGCTAATGCTGCTGTATCAAATATAACTGCATTTCTTAAATCACCATCAGTGAATGTTCCGTTTGAAGCTAACATACTGAAATGGACAAGTTTATTATTTTCAATTTTTTTAACTATAACATACATAATTGTACCTCCTTATATTTTTGGTAATTCTATTTTTTCTATTTTAGCTCTAATTTTTAGAGATCTTATATAATTAGCCATATAGTCTAATTGACTTTTTAATATTAAAATATCACAAGTAGGAGTAAACTCTAAAGTACCAGTCTCGTACTTAATTATCATTTTTCTTAAACTATAATATCTAATTACCAATTGTATATATTCAGCAAGAAATCTTTCTTTATAATCAGCACTACACATAAGTGGTATTGTATCTTTTAAAGTTACTTCATCTAAATTATTAACTGTAGTATTCTTGTTCTTCTCGTATTGGTCGTTTGGCATAAATAACATCTCCTTTCTCGTCTATGTGTTCAATTAAGATCAGGTGTAAATTTGGATTGATCTTTCTTCTTAAGAATCTGCTATGGAGACCATTACTTAAAACATCTTCTTTGCAATTAATCAAGATCGTTTGACGCAAAGTATTGTAATCATCTCCATAGGTTTCTCTAATATAACTTACTGTCATGATAATTAAAATGGTAATTCATCAGCAGCATACTTAGCTCCAAATCTATCTATGTTTTGTATAACATTAATAGCTTGTAAGTAAGCACTTCTTCCTGTCTTACCATTAACCTCCCAATCATAACCTCTTAAATCCATATCTACACTAGAAATATCAATTTCATCTAGCATATCAATAGTGTCTTCTGATAATTTTTGTACATTCTTTCCAGAAACCAAATACACCCCTGGTCCTCTATTGTTAAATTTAATTTTAACTGGCAAATACATAAATGGTGATTCGTCATCATCTCTTGGTGGTTTAATTTTTACATTCCATCCCTCTTCTATTAATTGATCACAAATTTCTTGATTAGGTATGATAACTGCAAAATTTCTATCACCTTCTCTATTGTACTTTGATCCTACTCCTGAAAAATTTCTATAAATAATTCTTGCATCTTCAATTTGCAAAATATTGTTATGAATATCTACTTTCATAATCTTATCTCCTTTCAAAATTAAAAAAATAAAAACATAAGAGGATATTATAATCCTCATTATTTTACGTTTGGTAAATTAGTGCCTTTATTATCTAGTAGTGTACTAATATCTTTGTACCTTAATCCAGCAAATTCTTTACGCATAGATTGTTCTATAGCTTTAGCTGTTTCATAAATCTTAGCAGCATTTTCTTCGCCACTAACTTTTACTGCAGCTGTGTTATAAGACATACTACGCATTTTCAATTCACATAATGATTTTTGGTCAAATAAATGTTTAATACGCTTACCTAAAATAAAACCACCAATTGCACATAATCCATAAGTAATAATTTCCTCTTTATGTTTTTCAATAAATTTAGTTGTTTTACTTGTTTGCACTTTGTTTTTTAAATCCATAATCTTATCTCCTTTCTATATTAGAGTATGTTTTAGTCGCGGCAATGCATTACATATCGAGATAAATTGTATCCTAATTTGCACTCGTCCATATCAAATTTTGGACAATCCCAACATGTTTCATAATGGGGATCACCGACATGGAGGATACTTAGCATAGCATCCGTCAATAGTTAATTCAAGTTTTTCTTTTTCAGGGATAGGGGTCGTTTGAAACGAACCACTCAAAATCCCCATATTGAGATATAGTATCAACTGCTTCATCTACTAATTTATTATAGTATGAACGATCTATATACTTTTCGTTCGCTCCTTTAACTGTCTCAGATTCTAACCATCTAAAACCTTTTGAACCAGTAGCAGCATAATATTTACCATCTTTTTCTCGAACTAATAGTCCTCCGCCATGACCTGGTAATATAGGACAGAAATTACCAACACGGCCAACAAATTGATAATCATGTCCTTTAGCTATTTGTTCTTCTAAGACTGTAGCTTGAACTTCATACTCATTCTCAGGTATTTCACCTTTACGTAATTTAGTATTTAGTTTAGCTAATTCTTTCTCTAAATCACTAACATCTGGTAAGTTTTCGTTCATATCTAAATATAAACTACTTGTAACAGATTTAGTCTCACACATATCATTAAATTCAATAGGTTCTTTACTAAATAATGTCTTAAACACATAAGGAATTTGGAATTGAGTACCTGTGGCATCCCATTTTCCATCTTTCTTACCGCCTTTATACTTACAAACATAAACAGCATCATTTACAAGACACATTCTTTCGTATGTAGCCTCATGTTCAAATGTGTATCCATACTTTTGCCCAAAATCCATAACAAATTGGATGATTTCTGGAGTAGCATTAGGTATTTTTATTGAATCTGTTTTAATATGTGCAACTGTAAAACCTCGTTTTTGTACTTCATGTTTTAAATCTATCATAAATAATGCCCCACGTTTAGCAACTATATTATCTTTATTACGAATATCTCTGAATGGATTATCAAAGTTTGCAGCTGTTAATCCATATACAGAGTTAATTGCTGTTTTAAGTGCATTAGCTAGATCTTTTGATGTTATTTCACCAGATTTTACCTTTTGAATATATGGTGTAAGCTTTCCATCAAGCATGTTACTGACTGCCTCCCAATCTTCATGCTTAATAGAAACACGGCCCTCAACAATATCCCTAAACTTTTCAGTATATTCAGGACCAAACAGACACTCAGCAATATCACTGTGGGGATGCATACTAGCAATATCCAACAAAGCAACATTGCAATGAATACCAGGTTCAGCATATACATAACCTCCTTCTCCTACTTCTTCTCCTCTATAAGTTGATATTCCATTCTCATATTTATAACCTGGAAAATATGGTAAGATAGATTTAGCTTCGCCATGTCTTTGACTCATCATTACTGGACAAGCTTTCTTTAAGAATTTTTCTATCTCAGGATCTAACTCAAATATAGGCTCTGCTAAATTTCTATAGAAGAATTTACTTTGAGGTTTTCTTTCTTGATCAAATATAATTTTTGTTGTTAATGTATTTGTTGTATCATTAACACTTAAACCTGCTAAATCAGCTAGAATTTGTCTAGCCATCCAATCAGCAGATAAATAATTGAATGCCGCTTCTGTTGCAATAACATCATTATCACAATATTCAGCAACTTCAGTCCATTTTTCTTCTGGTACAGGTTGATCCCATGGTAATCCTAATTCTTTATGGTGTATACCCATCTCAATCTCTAACTTCTTCAAAGATTTTTTATTACCAGCTGAAGCAAAATCATAAACGTCTGTATATGATAAATTATAAGCCTCGCCAAAGAACGCATTTCGTTCCCCATTTACTATTCTTTGAGATAAATTATATAATTGTTCATTAGAATATCCCATAAGTCTTGCATATATTAAATGATTATCATAACGTCTGCAGTTAAATCCTATTAATTTGTATCTTATTAAGTGTTCTATATCATTTGGTGTTGGGTTTATCATTCTTACAACCTTATTCTCAGGCCCTTTAACCTTCCAATTAACCAAAAATAAGTTTGGGAATACCTCAATATCATAAAATACAATAATATCCTCCTTTGAATCTACTGCTTCAGATGGATTATCACTTTTAAAATGCATTTGTTTAACAAGTTTAATACAATATTCAGCTTGATTTGTACTATGTGCTGCAAAAGCATATATTTCATTTTTCATATCTGAAAGATCATATTTCAATCCTTGTTCGTAGGCGTCTTCTAATATCTTATAGATAAAATCGACACTTGGTTTTGTACCAGGATGTATTTCTTTGTTAAGATTTCGTTCAATAAGTTTTCTTAAACCTATTTCACTTTTTATTACATTATCGCCTACCACTTTTTTCTCTCCTTTCATCGGTAAACCAGAGCTAATAGTTTTTATCGGTAAGTTATTACATTTAGTCAACTTTCTACGAAGTGAACTTTTACCTGTAAATACTTTAATTTCTATACTATCCGCATACACACGACTTAATCGTGTAACATCTCCTAAGAAAATATAATGTAAATGTATTCCTTGACCAGACTTAGACAATTCTGCATAAGTAGCTGGCCATTCACTTGCTGCCTCCAAATTTTTCTCAAAAGATTTATTACCATTTTCATCTTTTAAATCAAAGTCAATTACTATATGATTTTCTGGAATTTTTACATAATGTACTCTTGATGTATCTATTTTACTTAATTTTGTTCTAACATTGTCCCATTTTTTGCTAGGTGTTTCTTTTGATGTAGCATATTGTGCTAAACAATCAGCACATTCTTTATCAAATATAGATTTTTGTTTCTTAAATTCAATTACATATTTTTTAGGTTTCTGCACTTCTTCAGTGTTTGCTTGTTCTTTTTCATGCATTAAAATATCTAATTTAAATCCTTTAAAAAAACTTCTAACATGATTACCATCAGGAGTCTTATACTCATCATAATACTCTTTAAAATATGTTTTTAATTCATTTTTAAACACTCTCATAGACATTGGATAAGGTACTCTAGCATCTTCACAATAGTTCTTGTATAATTCCCATGCCTGTTTTAATGTTGTTCCATCTTCTTTTTTAAATATACGATAAACATCCATCATAAAGTTATAGAAATCATTAGTTTCATCTATCATTGACACTGGTATGTACTTATTATAAAAGTTTTTATTACTTTCATATACTTCTTTGCAATGCCATGCTATAGCACCCAATTCAAATTTAATTTCTTTTATTAAAGAGTTATACTCGCTAACAGGTACTTTATTACCACTAGGTGCTACATCAATTAATCTTCTTATAATACCAGATTTGCTATCAGTAATCTTTACTGGTTTATTAGTACCCATAAATAAGAAGCAATTGAATCTATTATCATAAGATTTTGTGTATTTCTCGTTAACACTCATATGCTCATGAGAAACTAAACTGTTTAATCTAGTATTATCTTCAATTTTAGATAAGTCCCCATCATGTTGTATAGCAACAAGTGGATTGTTACGAAAAGGTTCCAATGCGAATGATGCACTAGCACTACCTAATGCCTTTGCATCAAATACACACCAATAACCTTCAAACAACATTTGTATAATATTTAATACTGTTGATTTACCTGTTCCTGATGCTCCATAAAATACCATGAATTTTTGTAATTCTCTTGAATCGCCATTAACTATTGAACCAATAGCCCATTCAATTTTATGGCGTTCATCAGGTGTATATAATACATCCATTAATCTATTATAGGCAGTTATATTACCTGGTTCTAAAGCATATGGCAAATGTTTAGTAGCATAACACTCTCTTGTTATTTCGTCATTTAAAAATATAAGTTTCTGATCTAATATTTTATATGTATCACGAATTTGTTTCTGACAATATTTATGCCACTTATCAATTAAATTATTATTTGAGTTGTATAAATATAAACCATATGCTGTATTCTCACCCATTGCTTTATTATAGTCGTCAACATGCTTACGAGTTTCAATATCAATTAAAGCTAATACATCGTCTTCGTCTGTAGACCAAATTTGTTTATCTTCAATCCAGACTGCATAAAAATCTCCACCTTTAATCATAAGATCTTTTGGCTTAGGATATAATCGAAATGTAGGATAGATTTCCATTTTACCTGTTTTATTAACAAAATGTTTTTCAAACATTAAAAAATCTAACATTGACTATTCTCCTTCCGTGTTTAACTCTGATAACTCCTCTTCAATAGCGTCTATTCTTTTATTTTGGTCTTGAACAACTTTTGCTATAGCCATTAATCCAACACCAATTAAAATTAATTTTAAATTAATTCTTTTTGTTAATTTTTCAATCGCCTCAGTATTTTTAGCAATGCCTCCTATTAATATATCGATCATCTTGAAGTTCCTCCTTCCTAACTTATTGTATTTAAATACCAACACATTTGTGTCCATATTTCGACATCTCTAAGATCTTGGTCACAGTTATAAATATAGAACAGGCCTCCCTTTCCGTTCGGTTCATAACGTCTTTCCAAGAATCTGTAGATACAGTCATTGACATATTTGTCATCATAAATGTCATCTGACATCATACTAATACCAATATTTGACAGCATCCCCCAAAACCATTGTTGAGTTCGGTCGCCATAACTTGGATCATCCATCATCTGTTCTTCTATTCTAATAGCCAGTGCTAATATCATTTCAAGAACACTACATGGTTCATCTAAAATATCAAAAGCTCTGTCATCGTTAATAACAGTTCCAAAACGATACCTCAGGTTAACTCCATCCATGGCTCTATTGAGATCATTACGAATATAAAAGTCAAATTGAGTATTATGTAAAGTCATAAATAACTTTCTGAATGACACTTTACTATTAATTCGTCCTCTGCAAGCATAATTATATAGCCATTCGAAATATCTATTTCTAACCTGATCTACATAGTTCATTATTCGGTATCTCCTCCTGTTACTTCATAGAAGTGCTTTTCAGATATTAAGATTTCATAATATGTTTCATCTTGTTCATTTACAACAAATACTCTTTCAGTATATCTATCTTTTCTAAATTCTTCTAACGCATTTCCTACAGTTGTAAATTTATCTTCCACTTCTAAATCTTCATCTGTGGCTAAAATATTATCTTTGTAATACCAAAATAATGTTTTTTGATCATAATCTTCATTTTCACCAAATTCATCTTCAGATATAACGTATGGTGCTGTTCCTTCTTTTTCATTTGGAATATCATCTATCACTCCATTAGATAACTCTTCCTCAGAATTTCCATATACTGTGTCATTGTCTGATCTTCTTTCTTCTCCATCATAACTGGGATTAGGACGATCATACTTAGTTTCTCTTGATTCACTTTCTTCTCTTAAAGAATCTCTATATACTTTAAATTTATCTACTACATCTGCTATTTCTTCATCAGCTTTATTTTCATAATGTCTTTTTACGAAATACCAGGTAGCACCAGCGCCTACACCAACACCGGCCAAAAATATAAATACATTTTTCATATCTTTATTCCTCCCACTCTAAATCTTTTAATATAACGCCGTCTACATTAAAGTCTAATAATATATTACGTTCGTATCCGTTTACAAAAGCTCTTTTTCTTTCATCTGTTACATCATATATACCAAAGTCAACATAATTATCTCCATTGCTATCCCATTTCCATCCAACTACTTGACCTGCTTTTGTCTTAGGAATTCCTAACATAGAATATACATCATTTAAGAATAAATATCCTTTACATCTTAATAAATCATTTGCATAATCTTGTTGATTTCTTAAAAACATTAAATTATACTCTGCATCTTTTTTCCATTGTGTTGATGATTCTTCAAAAAATCTAGCATAAGGACTAATAGTTTTAACTTCACCATCAATTTCATATACTGTCTTTTTTACATCTTTACCTTTTTCATTCTTTTCTACTATTTCTTTTGCTTTAATTCCATATTTTAGTTCTTTATCAACTTCGTCGCCGAATCTTTCAACTACATTTTTTCTATAGTTTTTAAATCCTCTTTCCATTGCAATATATGCTGCTCCAAGAGCTGCATTTCTCTTCTTTAATATTTTTTGTCCAAATAATATAGAAGCAATTGATAAACTTCCTAATATTAAAGCTGGACTATAAACTTTTAATAATTTAACTCCTGTTTGTACGTTTGTAATATAAAGATCTTTCTTAGCATCTTCTTCAGTATATTGCACTTCATGATCTTCAAGACATGTTTTTACATTTTTTTCTACTTGTTTTTTCTCAGCAAATATAGCATCTACCTTTCTAGTTGCTTTACATGCTAATACAGTGGCACTTACACCACCTATAATACCTAATGTAGTACAGATCTCAGGCGCATGCTTTTTAGCCTGAAATCCAACTGTATGTATCATTCTGTTTATGTTTTCTGGTAATTTTAACATATTTGTTTCTCCTTTCTATTAATCAATTGGTATGGCTCTAGGCATTTTTATCATGAAACCATCTCTAGTTCTAATAATTTCTGCTCTAGTTATATTAGTCCATCCATATTTATTATCTGTATAATTACCTGTGATGCCTACTAGATCATATAAGTCAGCTACTCTTACTAATCCATATGCATCAATTAATTCGTCCATTCTTGCTAATACATCTTCTGCTTCACCTCGAGAAGGAAGTATGATGTCATCATAAGAATATTGACTAGTAGCTATTGCTTGCCTTTCATTCATGCGAGGTCTGTTATAAGAACCCCCATCATAATAATTTCTATATGATACTCTGTCTGATGTAGAGCGTCCTCTACCTCTTTTAGATTCTCCATATAATATTATATCAATACCATCTGTAACAATATCAGAGATGGCTTTCTTAATTGCTGGGATTAATACATCTCCAAAAATATAAGATTTAACACTAGGTGCATCTTCAGAGATTATGTTACCAATGAATTTATCAAAAAATCCTTTCTTCTTACGTTTAACAGTTCCAGTTACTACTTTTTCTGTTACTCTTTTTTCTGCTATTTGTTCATTCTTCATTTTTTGCTCTTCTTTATACTTATGAGAGTTTGGTGGATAATTCTGTATTTCCAATGCTATTCTCCTTTCTAAAATAAAAATAAAAAGAGTATCTGTTTTTAGATACTCCTTTAATCGATTAAAGACATTATTCTTCGGTTTCTTCTTCGACTGAATTAACTTCTGAATACTCTACAGTATCTACCATTGCATTTTTTTTAGCTTTAATCTTTTTAACTACTATGTAACCTAATCCTATTAATGCTGCTGTTATTCCTATACCAACACCAATTTTTACTAGTTTACTTGTAGTTGAACTGTTTGCTACTTCAGCAACGTTTTCTACTGTTTCTAATTCTGTATTATTATCCATAGGTGTGAAACCTCCTTTCTTATTCTGTCTCATTATAGTGTATGCTTTTTTCGCGTCTACATGAGTTTGTCAAAGTCATACTTTGGACTTATACTTACATCAAATACTATACATGGTTCATCATCTTCAGTGATACAAGCATTAAACGATGGTTCTATTAAGCCATTGTCTAAATTCCATCCCATTAGATCACCATTCTTAATATCATCTAAACCTAATTCGCCATATAATTCATTTAATGAAATATAATGATCATATGTAAGTCTTCTATTAAGTTTATTAATAGTTTGTTTAATAGTTTCAATATCTGATTTGAAATATCTACCAGATATCATATCTTTACATAACGTATTACCTTTTGAAGTAACAATTATTTGTTTTGGAGAAGGTTGATTATTATTAACCTCATCTTGAGCGATTTGGTCTCTTATCTCATGTTCCTTTCTCTCACCAAGAGTATCTATTACTTTGTCTCTATATCTAATTAATGTACGCTCAGACAAAGCATAAGCTGCTCCTAATGCTGCATTTCGTTTGTAATTAACTGCACTAGCACCTATTATACATACACTTGAAGCTGCAAAGCTTAAAGCAGATGGCAAATATGGTTTCCATACAGTCATAAATGTTTCTTTTGGTGTTAGATGATTAACGTTTAATTCTACCTTTTTATTTTCTACTAAAGTCATGGCTTTTGGTGTAGCTATGACTGCAGAAACAATAGAATAACCCATACCAACTAATCCAATACCAGTTAAAATTTCAGGACTATGTTTTCCTAAAAATTTCTTTGAATTATTAAAAAATTGTGTGATTTTTTGATTCATATTATTCTCCTTTCTAAAAAATTAAAGGACATTGCTGTCCTCTATTTTGGTAAATTTGCAATTTTAGCATTTACTGCATCATTGATTGCTAACTGTTGTGTTTGGTTTGTAGCTATAGTACTAACTATTGTTCCAGCTAATGTTAAGCCTAAACCTATAAAAGTTAAAATCTTTGGGTTCATATTTTTGCCTCCTTTACAATATTTTTCCATTAAAGGATAAGTTTTTTTCGCGTTATCTTATGATTTGCCCATAATTATCAAAACATATATTTGGTTCGGTAATAGCATTAATTATAAATACATTCATCTTGTCTTCTCGTTCATCTCCAACATCCATTGGACAAAGTTGATTTTCAAACTTAATTTCAAAATATGTACCATGATCATACCAACCTATTTCGTCACCATATGAAAGAGTATCTAAACCTAATAATTGATAGAAATCGTTCATAGTAGCAACACCATTCGCTGCGAATTCAGCATTTAAATCGTCTTCTGCTTTTAAAACATCTTCAATACTACTTTCAAAAAATCGCAAAGATTGATAATCAAAGAATAGCTGACTGTCTTCATGAAAGTCTTTTATCATACTTGGATGATCATTTAATATTGCATTTTTAATCTTTTGGTCAGCATCTTCACCATATAATTCTTTCGTTTTAGCTACATATTCTTGATGTAAATTATTTAGTGTTGCATATGCCATTGTTAATACGTTTTGTGTCTTTGCATTTAGAATATGTAAACTTAATATAGTACTTAATGTAGTAACACAACTAATAGCTGTAGGTACATATGGCTTCCAAGCTACTTTAACTACTTCTTTCTTCGTTAACTTAGAACCTTTAACTGATTCAGCTTCATTAATTAACTTAAGAGCTTTCGGAGTTGCTTTAATACCTAAAACCATTGTTGATACTACACCTACCATACTAATACCTGTTAAAATCACTGGTGAATATTTTTTTAATAAAAATTGTGCGTTTGTCATGAATATAATTTCTCCTTTCTTTTAAAAATATCTATCTAAAAACTAAAAGGACTTTGTATAGTCCTTTAGTATGAGATAGCGTATTACCTCTTATTCACTTTGGGAATGGCTCCACTTAAAATATTACGTCCTAATGTACTCGTTATTGTTGATGACTGATCAAATTTAAATGTTAATACTATAGAATAGATTGATACTGCTGTTGATACTGTAAATGTTGTTACGTCTATTATTTTGTTAATTATTTCTTTTCTTGATTCAGATTTTAGTTGTTTTTCATTTATAATCTTGGTTGACTCAATCTGAGCAAGTTCGATCAATTCCTTTCTAATATTGTCACGTTCCTTTACTGCGTTTTCATAGTATTCACTATTCTTGTCTAATCCTTTAATAAGACCAGATACATTTTCATAATCGCTCCATAGCGCATCTTTAATTTTGTGCATGACACATTCCTCCTAATTAATTTATTTGCATAATACCTTCTCCATTAAAGGATAAGTTATTCTCGCGTTTCATCATTTACAGGTATTTTTGCCCCGTATACAACTTGCATTACTACTTTGTTTATCTTTCCGTTTTTTAAATCGACTGGATATAGATGAACTCTCATTTGTTGTGTATGAGTGTCTACAGCTATATAACCCCATGTCGTTTTTGGAAATATAAATACTAATGTTACTGTAATACCGAACTATAAGTCCAATAATTAAGCCTATAATAAAATATACAAGCATAAGTTTACTCTCCTTTCTAATTCTGAAAAATCAAAGGACATTGCTGTCCCTTATTTTTTTTAGGTAAAATTTTGTTAAGATCTAATTTTAATTATTTTAGCATCCTTTGTTTTTGATAACTCGATTTTATCAAGTAAATTTTGTGCAATCTTCATACCAATTGTACAACTTATACCTGTTAAAATTCCAGTTGCTATAACACTTAATACTCTATTCATATTAAATACCTCCTTATAAATTTATTTACCTATTTCTATAATATAATATGTAATTTTCGCGTTTAATCTTTCATTTTTAATAAACGTAGTTTTGTACCGCATTGTTTATTAAATTTATCAAGTTGTCTTCTTGCAATCATTGCCTCGAATGATGTTAATTTAACTTGAGCGTCAACTGATTTAATGCATTCTACATATTTCATGATTTGTGGAGCTTTTTCTTCAGCCCATACTTTTAAAATATCAGTTGTAACACCTTTAAATAAATAATTATTCTTTTTCATTAGCATACCTCCTACTTTAATTTCATTATTTTATACAATATTCTTCTAACGTCTTTGTCTCTTAGATTACCCAATACATCACACTTACTATGCATTATCTCAGGTGGATATACTATCATATATTCTTCATCAGGATCAATAATATCTAACCCTTCAGTTTCATATAATATACATGCTAGTTCCCATCGATCATTTTCAAATCCATGACATCCATAAGCTTTAACTACAGACGCACCATATCCGTTTGGAAAATGAAAAAGATAATGTATACCGACTTGATTGCATATAGTGTCTTCCCAAATATCAACGATATACTTCTCTAAACGTACGCCACAATGTAAACTCAAATTTTTACCCATAGCATTTTCTCCTTTCTTAAAAATTAGAAAGGTATGATTGTATTGAGAATATACAATTTGGCAACATCACCTGCCACTATACCTTTCCATTATAGAGTTTGTTTTTTTCGCGAAAAAATAAAAGAAGAAGATTATTCATCTTCCCCAAATGATCCTATGTATGCTAATGTTCCCATTAATATTACAAATACTGGTCCTGTCACATCTATTTCACCAATTGCTTTAAATATGAATATAGATAGTATTCCTAATACTATACACATTAGAGCATAGAATCGACTGGTTAATGTGATTCTTCTCTTCTTTAATTTTTTTCCTTTGTTTTTTTCTTGTTTAATTTCCATAATTAATACCTCCTTAGTTTCCTATATAATAACATGAAATTTACGCGAAAAATAAAAGAGTCTGTTAAGACTCCTTGATTACTCGTTAGTACATAAATGATAATATACATATGCTTCTTCAACTGTCAAATCTTTGATTGTATTAAAAATCTCGTTAGGACTATGTCCCTCTTTCATTAATTTAGAATATTGTCCTAAACGAACTCTTTTTACACTTTCTGGTTTTTCAATTGCTTGAAATCTTTCTTTAATATTTTCCATCTTAATTACCTCCTATATAATGAAATGTATTTCACGCGAAAAAGAAAAAGACTATCCTTCAATAGTCTTCTCTATATATTTTATTGTATTATTAACTAATATGTAATCAGTTTTAATTTGTTTGTACATTTTAATATTTTTTGGTGTTATTTGTAATTTTAGAAATTTTAGCTTTAATTTATTAAGTTCTTTTTCTATTAATACTAATCCACCTTTTAAATATTCTAATTTATTTTCTAAATATTCATTTTTCATATTAATCACTCTCCTTCTATAATACAACATGTATTTCACGCGAAAAAGAAAGAGAGTCTGTTAAGACTCATCTGTTTCTCTGAATATTTTCTTTAATTCGTCAATAGAACCTTTCTTAATATTTATAGTTACTGTGCCATTATTTTTTCTTTGACTTTCAGCACCAGCATCGTAAATAATCTTTCCGATTCCAAATAAGAATAAAGTTGTAAATACTCCACATAATAGATTTTTCATAATATTCACCTCTTTCTTTTTATATCATACCCTGTTTCTATAAAAAGGTGTGATTTTTACGCGAAAAATAACCAAAATACCTTAAAAATACCCCTAAAAATGATCAAATCGTCGTATACGTACGAGAATGGCCTATAATCAATTTTACCCCCTTTAATAACAAGTTATATTACTAAAAAATAAAAATGGCTTAAAATCGATTCTCAGAGGTCGTTTTTCTCCAGTTTTTGAAAAAATGCCTAATTTTGAGAAAAATAAAAGGAGATGCATAAAACACCTCCAATATTTTAATATATTATTAATTTTTGTCCAGGATGAATAATATTTGGATTAGCAATATTATTGTCTCTAGCTATCTTTTGATAGTTCGTTCCAAATTTTGCTGCTATTCCAGATAATGTATCTCCGGATTTAACAATATATACTTTTCGAGATGATCCTCCACCATTATTAATCTTGTCTTGAACTTCTTTAAATCTAGGTCCAAGTACATCTGATCTAATAGGTACATTTCCATACTTTCCAGCTTTTACTTCATCGACTAAAGTATCTACAGATGCATTGTAAATATGATTAATAAAATCTTGTACTTCATCATATCTATTACCTAATGAATTTCTTCTAGCTTGATCATCACCATATTCTCCTCTCATAACAGCTGCTGCTAGTTCTAAAGTAGATCCTTCTACAGTTGGTACAGGAGTTGGTTGTGGTGTAGGTGCATCTCCACCTATAATAACATCTTTATATAAATAATTCATATCAAGATTTCCATTATATCCTGATAAATGACCTTCTGAAGTAAATTGCCATATTCCACAATTTGCTGCAGATTCTCCAGATGGATTTGTATTCATTCCTTTTTGTTTTCCTCCTGATGTAGGCCAATGAGCTACCCATTTGTCAAATCTATCTAATCCTGCTAACTGATTTTTAAACCAACTTGAGCTAGCATATATCATTGCATAATATCCAGCATTTTCAAACGCTATACATTCCTCTGTACAAATACCTCTTAATGTATCGTTTGAAGGCATTCCATTACGAGCTTTGTACCCATCTGCATCTTCCATATCAATAACTAAGAATTTTGGTTTTACTCTCCTTGAATTAGCGAATGCTATAACATTAGCAGCTTCTTGACGAGCTCTTTCTCTAGTTAGTGCATATGAATAAATATATAAACCATAAGGTTTACCTGAATCAATAGCAAGTTCAACATTACGTGCTGCTTTACTATCTTCAGACATACCTGCATGACTTCTAAATATAAAGAAATCACAATGATTTGCTAATTCACGTATATTAATATCTCCTTGCCATGATGAAATATCTGGTCCTATTTTAGCCATATTAATTATCCTCCTCTTCAAATTTTCTTAATTCTTGAGTGTTAACATCTATAGGCTCTTTTTCAATATTTTCATTTGGTTCCATGTTATTCTCCTTTCAATTTTTTAAATAAGTCGTTAACGAAGTTAGCACCTCTTGAAACTATAATACCTGTAAATATAGATCCAATTACAGGTACTGCTATATTTAATCCTACTATAGGAAAAATATCTATTTTGACAAGAATACATAATAATATTGATACAATAAGACTACCTAACATATCAATACTAAATTTTCCTGATTGCCATATCATTTTAATATTTTCCCATATAGCTTCAACTAATATAGCTACTATAATTAATTGTGCAAAGTCCATCATAATAGTTCCTCCTTTCTATTATAATAATCCTTTATCTTGTAAACCTTCAAACATGCTATCTACGTATGAATCTCCACCATCATTATTGTAACGAGTTTTAGTTTCATGGAGCATACGTTTTTGTTCTTCATTAGGTATATAAGTACCATCTTTTATTTTTGTCATTTCAACGATGAGGAATCTTTTACAACTATTCATATCAATAGCGTCTAATTTATTATTAAGTCTTTTATCCTCTTCAGTTGATTGAGTTTTTAATTTATCTATTTTCTCATCAACTGTTTTTAATAATTCTTCTTGACTTTTTAATTTCGTATGTGATCTATTTTGTATAATTATGCCAATTAAACCTATTATAGCTACGATAACTGTAGCGATCGCTTGTATCATTTTTGTTCCTCCTTATTAATTAACTTCATCGTAAGTAATCATTATATAACCTTCTTTAAGTCCAACATGATTTGAAACTGATTTTCTAATTTTTACAAACATATACAAACCAGTTTCTTGTTCTTTTTCATCTATAATTTCGACTTGTTTAAATAAAACATAATCGTTTTCTGTTATTTTCTTTTCGTCATCTTGTATAATAGCACTATTAGTATTTAACAATGTATTATATGTTGATGTACTTAAATTGATTTCATGAGTTTTAATCATTTTTTAACCTCCTTTATTATATTTTATGCAGTTCTTCTCCAAACACTTACTGCTATATAAGGAATATTGTGACTATGGTTATTTAAAGTATGAGTATGTCCTTTTCCTCCACCTGTGCTACTAGTTTCAACCCAATATGAAACACTATTAGCATTAGGATTCCATCCTCCATATGGTAAATAATCACCACTAGTATTATGAGCTGCATTACCAGTATGTGGAATACGATCTAAATGATTATGACTAGGTATTTGATCTATATTTAAAGTAGTGCTACCAGTATTACCATTATTTCCATTAGTTGCTGTTCCAGTACCATTACCTGTTCCAGGTGCTTCTACAAAACCGTATAGAAATCCGCCTTTTAATTGTACCCAAGTACCTCCAAAATATGTTGAAGGATTCGTAGAATTCCAACTTAAATAAATTGATCCGTACTGGATAAATAATATTCAAAATTTCCTGTGCTAAATGTAATTTTGCCATAATTATTTAATATAATATCTTTAATTTAGTTAAGCTGTACGTTTCCATACAACTACTCCTGTATAAGGTATATTATGAGTATGCGAGTTTAAACTATGTACATGATTATTTAAAGTATGTGTATGACCTTGTTCTCTATTTGACTGACCATAACCATTTTCATAATTTCCCCATCCAGTTAATCCTGATGACCAATTTTGGTTACCAGCGTTAGATGTTCCACCTCTATTTTCTCTTACTGTTACAGAATTAGGTAAATGATGAACTGTCAAAGTTGTACTACCAGTATTATTGTTTGATGGACCACCAGTTGAACCACTTGAAGCAGCAGATTTAGCTGAACCTTGTAAGTTACCTTGTCCTCCACCATTACCTGATATACAATATAAGAATCCATCTGTTATCCTAGTCCAAGTACCTCCAAATAAAGTACCAGGATTAGTTTGATTAACAGATAAATATACTGATCCGTACAGGATAAATTAAATTAAATATCTCTTTCGCTAAATGTAAACTTGCCATATACATTCGCGTTTTACGTTTTGTCCTATGCCGTTCGTTTCCATACATAACATTCTATATATGGTATTTTATGTTGATGGTTGTTTAATGTATGTGTATGACCTTTAGAACCTCCAGTATTATTTATAGAATAACCACGAGCAGTTGCAGACCATGATGGTGGCGTAGAAAATTCATTACCCCACACATTTGAAGAACTTGTATCACAAGTAGGATATATCCAATCATATGTTCCACCACCATTCCATTTAAATTTATGATTATGTGAAGGTATTTGATCTACAGTTAAAGTGGTACTACCGGTATTACCATTATTTTTACCAGTTGATGTACCAGTTCCAGTATTACCAGTACCGACCTTTTGCGCCAGAAGTAGCTGTTGTACCATAAATAAAACCACCAGTTATTTGTGACCAAGTTCCACCAAATTTAGTACTGGGATTAGATGCATCTGTGCTAATATAAACAGAACCAACAGGCCATAAAATATCAATAAGTTGTTGAGCTAAATGAAGTTTGGCCATAGGATACCTCTTGGAGATAGGCTAGATATTATATTTCTGCCCACCTCCAATCTTTCTGAGGATGAAACGTAGCTAACGCTCCACCCCCCAATCTTTGTTGATCTCTCTCTCTCTCTCTCTCTCTCTCTGGGAGATTTTTAATAGAGATAAGTTTTAATAATTTTTTCACTATATACCTCCTATTTCTAACTATACCATATAGCTTTGACACCACCGTATGTATAATCCATCTTTACCAACATATGTAGCACCAGAAGATTCTAATGTGCCATTGACTTTTACAGTTCTATTACTTGATGGTAGTCCATTAAATCCATAATGATACTTACCATCACTACCTTTAAAACGGGACATACCAAATATACCTGAAGTAACAAGTATTTCTGCAATTTTTCGTCTGTTTTCATATACATATGTCGAATTCAAACCAGTTGTAACAAATATTTCTACAGTATATGATGTACCAACAGTAAATCCTCCACTAGAACCGTTAGCATGTAATTGTATAATATTTGATTTTAATGTCAAAGTTTTAATTTTACCAGAAGTAGCTGCTGTGCTATTTGCAGTAACAGCACTTGTTATATCATAGTAATTTCCAGTTTTATTAATTCTATATTCCACTTTTAAAAGTTTATTAGGTCTACTAGAACCATTAGCCCAATCTCCAGCCCAATATGCTATAGCTCCATTTAAATAAGTAGTTGTGTTAATTCCATTTTGACGAACTGTATTTACTTCGCCTATAGCATTAGTTGGAGTAATAAGAGTAATAGATTTTGAAACTGTTTTATACTGACCTCTTTTGTCATATGCTGATACTGATATTGTATTTGTATTACCATCACTAATTGTACTTGTTACATTGGCACTACCAGAATAATTCGCAGAAGTACCAGCTTTATTAGGCCAAGAAAAATTATATTTATCTAATGTAGCACCATAACCAGAGGTTGCTTTTTGGCTTGTTGTTACAGTAAATTCACAATTACTTAAGCCAGCAATTAATATTCCTGGATTAGTTACACCATTTTTGCCAGTTAATTGAGATGCTAATGAATCTGTATCTTTATAATTAAAATCTGTAAAAGTTGGTGCTTGTGCATTATTGCCACTAACTTTATAAGACCCACCTTCTTTGATTGCTTTATTATTATTATACCAAACATCAATATTATATTTGCTACTTGTAGACGTTGGTATACTATTATATAAATTACTTATATAATCACTAGCTGGAAATGTATAATCAGTATTATCATTTGGTGTAGCTGATATTTTAGTTGAATTCATAAAAGTTTGACTATTATGTGACCACATTTGTAATTGTATAGTTCTTTTTAATGGATTATAAAATCTCAATGTTACATTATTTCCAATTATAAAATCTGGTGCTGATGTACAATAAGGATATTTGTAAGTTGTTTTAGATGGAACTCCAGAATATCCTCTATATGTTCCGTTAGAAGCATTTGCTCTTGCATAATATGTTGTATTAGGATTTAATCCTGTGAATGTTCCACTTGTGCCTATTATAGTACCTACACAATTAGTACAACCAGAATCTGTAAATAAATCAATATAATTATCAACTATTCCAGCGTTTCCATTGTTGGTTACAGACATTGATGCAGCTATTGTTGTTTCTGTTGCATTACCCATACTAACTGATACACTAGGTGTAACAACATTATTATCTAATGTCCATTCGCCAGAACCTGACGATGTATAAGAACCACTATAGGGATGTGCCCAAATATCAGCACTAAATCTGGTTCCTCCTCCTAATGTAATATCTCCAGATGCTACCCAAGTATCCTTAACAAAATTTCCACCAGGATTTCCTATACCATTACCAGCTATACTTCCACCAAAACCATAGTTTGATACATATCTCTGACCAGAATTTCCACTAGTACATCTAGCAACTGCTTGCCAATGTATAGAAGCAGTATTACCATTCCAACCAGTAACCCACCAAGAGAAATCCCAATACCAAACTCTTGATGTTGCTGCTACCTGATTAGTAGAAAATGAACCTGAACTTGCCATATTGAATTTCTCCTTTCTATCTTATATATTCGACATATACATCGTTATTCGATGAGTCTTTTATCATAGTTTGAATTAAATTTCTTTCAATAATATCACCAGTTGATTCTAGTTTGTTTGTTACTGTTCCATTATCTGTTATTTTTGTAATAGGTTCTGTTCCTATGATTGTGTCAGTTTTAGAATCATATCTATATACTAATATACCATCTGTAGTCATAAAATTTTTTGTATTAGCAGTAGTAGCAGTAACTTCAATACCTAAACTAGATAATTTTACCATAGCTCCATAAACCTCATTACTAGATAATTCCCATGGTTTAGGATTACCATAATTCAACATTAAATCACTTATTTCAAATCCATTATTATTTGT
>SAMEA3663046__coassemble_1171_pt1 | contig 25496 bp, 49 predicted proteins | sample SAMEA3663046__metabat2_high_PE_005 | metagenome-assembled genome bin SAMEA3663046 (sample SAMEA3663046) | pig gut metagenome | biome: pig gut; feature: pig-associated habitat; material: faeces | place: France | collected 2012
TAATATTTTTTATAAAAAATCAATAAAGATTTTTTATTCATATTTAGTAAGTTTATATCCTCTTTTTTTAGCTCTAATAGTTGCGAAATCAATGGTACCTCTATGTAGAGATTCTATGGGCGCAAGATGTCCTTCTTTCATCCATTTATTAAAATTAATAGGTTCGTAATTAATTGCGTTAAGGCAGCAATTAAAATGGTACTTATCGTTTTTTGCTCTTTTATCATGAATATGACCATGCAAATTGAATACCCAAGGACAATTCTTAATAGGTTCATGAGAAAGAATAAGCTTTTCGCCAATCATTATGGGACCTTCATACACTTCATCAAAAAGACAATTATCTATAATTCCTTGCCAAGCTTCAAAAGGAGCATGAAAACTATATACCATATCCATAGAATATCGACAATTAGGGTATGAATGTTGAATTTCAGTCAAGGCTTCGTTACGTGTATATTTATCTGCGTCAAAAATTTCAATCTTTTTGAATCTTTCATAATTGCTACGACCAGCATCGTGATTTCCCATAATAAGAATTTTTCTTTTAGCACGAAGTCGCGCAATATAAGAAGTATCTCCTACATCACCAAGGTGAATAATTGTATCATTTTTTCCGACCTTGGAGTAAATTCTTTGAAAGAGTTCTTCATCAGAGGGACGATTAGGTTCTCCCGCAATTACTTCATCACCAAAATGAGTATCAGAAATAATATAAACAGTTCCTTCTTCATGCCAATGGTTAAAAATAGGATAAAGTCCCGCAATTGCCATATTTTACTCCTTAAATAAATAAAATACCAAAAGTGTTATACAATAGAGATATTTTTTTCTTTTCCTTTTCTTTTTTATATAAATATTATAATATAAATTTTAAAGAAAATCAAAAGAATCCCGAAAGTCGGGATTCTTTAAGATTTATAACCAAAAGCATAAGAATAATCTAATTGATTTTTTCCAAATTTTATGTTATAATATTTTTATCAAATAAGAAAGGATTTTTATTAATGAAAACTTCGATTTTAGCGGGAATTGCGGTTTCTATCGGTTGTATAGTTAATTTATTAGTTGGAGGAGTGCCGGGCGCAATATTATTTAGTATAGGGCTGGGCGCAATTTTAGTTTTTGGTTGGAATTTATTTACGGGTAAGGTTGGATTATTGGCTAAGAATGAGATTACATTTCAAAAACTAATCGAAATACTAATTGGAAATTTTATAGGCGTTTTAAGTACTGCCGCGGCTATATCTCTAACTCCGGTCGGAGAAAAAATTATAAATAGTGAAATGCTAAATAATATTATTAATATTCGCTTATCCAATGGTTGGATAGAAAATCTTATTTTAGGAACATTTTGCGGTTTGTTGATGTATGTTGCGGTATTTGCTTATAAGATTTCTGGAAATTTTGTAATGATAACATTTCCCGTTGCAGTTTTTATTCTTTCAGGATTTAATCATTGTATAGCAGATATGTTTTATCTTTCTATTGGAAATGCAGATTTATCCTGTTTGATTCCTACTATATTAGGTAACGCGCTTGGAGCGCAAATTATTCCTTTGCTTGATAAACGGAATTAACATAGTATTCTAGTTCGTCCTCTTTGGGAATAACGGCAGCAAGGCAATATAGTTGATATTGCCGTTTGGCTTCTTCGTAAGCTATTTTTAGAGCTTCTTCTTTCGATTTACATTCAATAGTATATTGATAAGAGGCTCTATCTTTTGGACCGGCATAAATTAAAAATTTAGGCATTTAATTCTCCTTTAAAATACAATCTCTTTCAATACGTTGAGCTAATGAAGGATCTTTTTCCCATAGATCAACCCACGATTCCCAATAGTATTGATTTGTGACGATTCCTGTGACTTCATCGTCAATGCGGCAACCGAAATGATTTTCAACTTGATCATAAACGATTTCGGCGCGTCCCCCAAAACGAATTAGGAGAATATTGGCAAACCAATAGCTGTAATCGCGAGCAAAGCATTTAATAACCTGTTTTTTTGTGCCATAATTGTGAAAACCGTAAATAAAATTTAAGATTGTGTCTCTGTTTCGCATGTTGAAGACTCCTTTATAAAAATTGGTTTTTGATTGCCGCAATAGTTAAATTCTTTGTTACAAGTATTTTCTTCAACGTTGAAACAATGGCAATTAGTGCAGAATTTATCGACTCTCTCGGGATTTTTTACGGATGTTCGCATCATTATATTACCCTGACGAATATTTTTCATAATCTGTTTCGGAATAGGAGATGGATCTTGCTCAAAAGCGCAAGTAGATCCATTGACACAAAGTTCGCAAGTAGAAGCAGCTTGGAAGCAAGTGCTGCAAAGAATTATATAATTTTCATTATTCCAAGAGTAAAGGAAAGATTGTAAGTGCTCATTGCCGCAGTAATCGCAAATATTTAAATATTTTTTAAAATTAGGGCAATAATCATTTTTATTTCTTTGATAACCATTTAAAGTACATATATTTTGTCGGTAGAAAGTGCAGTTTTCGCAAATTTTAATATTATTCATATATTTCCCCCATATATAGTGCTATTCTATCGTTAGAAAGTTTTTCTTTTTGGATTATAGCTTTGAGTACGGATTCACATTCAAGAGTATCTTTAAAGAGTTCGGGATTTATTTCTTCAAAGCTATTTTCTTCGGTTTTACTAATAGGGAATCCAAAGTAATAATCATCGGATTCAAATAGCCAAGAGGAATAAGGAGAATCAAGGATGCGCTCATAGTCTTCTTTGGTTATGCGCACTCCACGAAATAGTACACAGCTCATATAAGTTCTCCTCCGGTTTCTTCGATTTTATCATAAAGTTCTTTGGAAATATGGAGTGCGGGTCCCTCAAAAAGAGTTACGGTAATTCCAATTAAGTCCTCTCCATAATATTCTTCGGCTTTGCGCACAGCGTCTGAATGGGTTGCCACATTGGTAAAAACAATATATTCAGTGCGCTCTTCATATTTTTCTCCATCATCGTATGCAAAGATAACGCGGCAAGCGGCGAAAAATTCATTAGTCATATTAAATTATCTCCTTCTTTATATGGAATATTGAGAATAAAAGGTTTGTGCTTTTCGATCCAAGAGTAAGTGATGACTCCGGTATTTGCGTTTGTTTTAGTGCGGCAGCAGGCATATTTGAGGTGTTCGGTTTCAAGATAGTAATTTACAGTATTAATAATTTGGCTAGGATTATGCCAAAAACCTAAAGCCCCAGACGAAATAAAAAATCGGTCAAGGAGAGTGAAGATTTTATCGGCGTGTTTTGAAGATATATCCATACTTTTGCTCCTTTCATTTTTTATTCTCACTTTCTTTAATTTTCTTTATATATATATTATACAATTTTTTTTTATAAAAATCAAATTGAACTATAAAGAGCTATTTATAAAATAAAAAATAGCCACGATTTGTGGTCGTGGCTTAGGATATTAAAGATTGAATTCCTTAAAGAAGTAGGAGAAGGGATTTGAGATAGGAGTAGAAGAAAGTGTAATGGGTTTATTAGGAGTAGAAGAAAGTGTGGCGGGTTTTTTTTCCTTGGGGGTTTCGGGAAGAGCTTCAATCATCTTAGAGAACTTTCTAAGTTCGGGAGCGAGTTCTTCCATTGCGTTTACAAGTTCTTCGCCGGTAAAGTCAAAGCGCAGAGTATCGGGGAAATAGGTTTCAAAGAAATAGTTCGCAGTATGAATAAGATCTTCTGCGTCTTCGAGTCGAGCGGTTTTCTTCTCATTTTCGGTTTCTTCCTGAATCTTTTTAGCTTCGTTAAGAGCCTTAGTGAAGTCTTCGGCGATTGAGTCGATAGAATGGCCTTCTGCGAGAAGGGAGAGAATAGTATCAATAATGTCCATTAGTTTTTACCTCTTTTCTTATTTTCTATATATATTATAACATTTTTTTTTAAAAAAATCAAAAAAGATTTATGGGGGTATTTTTCATAGTTTTTTTAACGAAAATTTTTAACAAAAGATTATAGATTGTTAAAATTTTAGACATCTATATAAATTGTTAAAAATTTTTGTTAAATTTTTAGACATCTATTACTAGGGTAAAAATTGTTAATCAATTAACAAATTTTTTTAATAATAGTGAAAAAATATAAGGAGGTGTTTCCAATGGAAATTTAGAAAAATTCTCGTTAGATTCCTAAAACAAAAAATTTGTGCGCAAATAAGAAATATTATGATATTTTATATGCTTATTTACAATGTATTTCAGAAAAAACTGATAAAAATATTAGAATATTTAGTAAAAAAGAAATTAATTTTACAAAATTAAGTAGTGTTTTTAATTTATCAAGATAGACGGTTTCGACAAAATTTAAGAATTTAAAAGAATTGGGTTTAGTAAAAGAATATGATAAAGATTATTATGAAATTATAACTTTGGAAAGTGATATAGCTTCTTTAATTCCTTATTCTACTTTGAAGTTAATTGTTGATACTTTAAATGAAAATTCTATTTCTGTTTATGTTTATTTATTAAATTGTTATTATGCTAATGAATATAAACCATTTCAATTTACTTTGGAGCAGATTAAAAATTAGATTGGAATTTGTTCAACAACTAGAAGTAATGATGATGTTATTACAAATATTTTATTTGTTTTATAGAAAATAGGGCTTATTAAATATAGTATGACCGCAGTTAAACAAGATAATGATAGTTTTTAGAATATCAAAACAATTTATTAGTTAGATTATTTAACTAATGAAATAAAGATGAGTTGTTAAAAAAATAGACATCTATATGAGTTGTTAAAAATTTTTGGCATTTTGTTAAAAATTTTCGGCATTTTGTTAAAAAAATAGTAACCTTATAAATAGTAATAGTAATAGAGGAGCGAGTTATTTGCTCGCTCCCGCTCGCTTTAAAAGATTAATAATATTTCCGAGCTTCGCTCTCCAATATTATTAATCTTTTTATTTTTTTCTTTTAGGGGTATAAGAAGAAGGTTAGTGGAGAGTATTGGAGAAGAAGGAACAAACAGAAAAATGGGACCCTTAGAGAATTTTGAACTGAAAAAAGAAAGGAAGATTAGAGAGAAGGGAAAAGGAGGAAGATAGGAGAGAAGGTTTTAAAAAATAGTGGTATGTAAAAATAGTATAAATAGTAATGCGTAAAAATAGTATAAATAGTGAAAATAATGGTATGTAAAATAGTATAAATAGTAAAAATGGTAATATGTGGGTGGCCCGAACGGGCCTAACCTCATATTTCATATTCCCCCTAACCGTTACCATTAACTAAATAAAAAATGAAATGAAAATCTCATTTCAAAATCTCAATTGAAAATTCTTATAACTATATGCTTACCTAAGAATTTTTTCTTTCTCTCTTGGACATACTAGTATAAATTTTTATATTTAATTTTTATATATTAATGACCAACTAAGATATCTTAGATAAGTTAGAATATTTTTTGTCCCCTATAATATAATAATATTATAGGGGACAAATTTCATTCCAACTTATCCAACTTATTTAAAGTTGGAATATTTTATTAAAAAGAGGTAATTATAATTATGAAATTAACATTAGGCAAGATGACTTCTAAACAATTAGCATAGTGGTTTGGTGTTTTACCTACCACTTATAGTCATAATATTTCTAATTATTTAAATAAATTAGAAGATTATTGTGAATTTGAAAAAATTTATGGAGGTGTTGTTATTTCTGAAATTTACATAGAAGAATATGACAAAGGATTAAAGCTTAAAGATGAAAAGATTTATTTAGAAGAAATCAAAGATTGTGTAGAAATACAAGATGGACTATCTACTTTGTCAGGTATGGTAAGAAAAATGGAGAGGGATAATCCAACACAAAAAAGTTTAAAAAATACTACGAGACGAATGTCAAAAGCAGGCACTAAATTATTTGGTGACCCAACAGTTGTAGGTAAGCCCGGTAAAGTCGGCTCAAGAGAATATATTTGGGCTATTAAGTTAAATGATTATAATGGTTATCGTTTAATGACCGAAGAGGAGGAAAAATTATTCGATGATATTATTAGTAAATGCTATACTTTACCACCGGAAAAAATTAAGAAAAAAGAATTATTAAAGGATCAGCTCAAACAAAATGAAATAGATGTATAGCAATATTTTGAATTAGAAGAGCTTTATGGTTTAAATACATTTAAAGATTGTATCTTTAAATTTAAAGAATAGACTGGTCATATGATTGTCAGATGTACTAGACATGAATTAATGGAATCTTATAGCTTTAATGAGGAAGAAGAATAATTATTCTTCTTCCTTTTTTTTTATTTTCCTCCTCTTCTTCTTCTTTTTTATTCCCTCTCCTGGAGCCGATCGCTATCAATTTCTTTTTTAATATTATAACATATTTTTTTAATAAAAGCAAATATATTGAGCCGTTCTTTATTTTTATCTTTTTTTAATATTATAACATATTTTTTTAATAAAAGCAAATATACTTGCCCTCTCTTGGTCTTGTAGAATCTTTTGGCGTAAATTTTTGTTATTTAAATTTGCTATGATTTTTTAAGGCAAAAATATTAAATCTTACAAGTACTCATGAAAGATTATAAAATTAGCGTGTAGCTAATTGTAGCTTAGTTGAGAAGGAATAAAAGAGTAAACTGAGAGTCGCTAGATTGAATAAAATTTTGGCATATGGAGAGAGAAGGCGGAGTCCAAGAGGGAAGATGGAGAGGGAGAGGGGATGGAAGGAAGTGCGGTTTTCGGGAAATTTGGGGCCGGTCGGTGAGGTCGCTAGATTGATTTAAAAATTCGCATATGGGGGATTTAATGCCAAACTCGGCCGCTCGCGCGCGCGAACGGCGCGATTATATCACAGCCGACCGCATTTGTCAAGACCTTTTTAAAAAATAATTTGTAAATAAATTATGAATTTGAAAATAAATAAAAAAAATGAGGATTTCTCAATCCTCATTTCCATAAACCTGCTTTTCAAGGCGTTCCTTCCATTCTTCCATCCAAAGCTTTGTCAATTCATATTCAAGACTTCTATCCACCTCAACCGCAAGTAATAATGCTCCAAAACACAGATTGAAAATTGCTTTTCTATCCTCTAATTCTTTGATAAGAGGAAGATTCTTTTCTTCACGTTCCCAAATTTCAATAAGTTTTTCTTTCATTTTTTTATTTCCTTTCGTTTTGTTGTGTATATTATATCACATCTTAGAAATTTTGTCAATAGATTTTTAGAAAAAAATGAGGATTTTTTAATCCTCATTATCTCTTTCCTCGTCGTCTGCTTCTTCATAGAAATAATCATGGAAAATTCTTTCACGAGCTTCTTCCAATAGCTTATAGTATAAAGGACTGTCAAGCCGTTTGAGTTCCTCTATAATATCATCAAAGATTATCGCTCCATTTTCTTCTATTACCTGCTCAAAATCGCAAGTATCAATATAATCAAGTACGGCTTCTCGCGCGTCTTCTTCCGAATTATATTCTTGGCTATCAAGTTGACAAATCCACTTAGTCATCTTCTTTTTCCTCCTCAGAATCGAAAATCAGTTCCGGATAATCTTCTTCTTCCTCCTCAAAGTCATCGATTTCGCAGGGAGCGCACCCATCCTCCAATTCATAATGACATCTCAGAACTTCTACATCACTATCCCTGTAATAATAAGGGCAATCATAGCAGGTAATATCTATTCTGCCTTTTTCTTCTACGGGTCTGACTATTACATTAGGGAAAGTATTTTTCCAATATTCAGCAGCCTGCTCGATTGCTTCATCTTCGTTTTCAGCTTCGATTTCATAGAACAATTCAACACTAAACTTCTTTTTCATTTTATTATTTCCTTTCTGTTCCCTCTCTTGGAACATTTATATTATATCACAAGAGAGGAATTTTGTCAAGGAGTTTTAAAAACTTTTTTTTAAAAAGGAAGACTTTCAATATCTTCTCGAATTTCTTCATCAGCTCTTGTCCAGTCTTCTACAATGTTAGGAATGTTAATAAAGTTTCGGCTTGCAATATAATCGGCTTCATGTACGCATTGGTCGATAATTGTAGAGGGACGTTCTTCTTCGCGTTCTGCCCAGTGTCCCATGTGAGTTAAAACCGCATGGCAGATAATGGAAATTATATCCGCTGATACTTCATAGGATTCTTTGTAACTATTATAATAATCGGCAAAGAGTTTTGAAGCATTATCCGCATGATTTTTATATTCGCTTTTGGTATAATCTTCAATACCGTATTTACAAGTATCGTGAATAATGCACGCGGCTATAATAGCGTCCTGTTCATCGAGTGTAAGGTTGCAATAAGGGGACATCCGCAGAAGCTCATTGGCAAAAGCTACAACCGCTTTTGTATGACGTACCAAACCGCCTTTGCCCTGAGAAAATGACGGATGATATTTACCAGTACTTGAAGCACCGATTTCCCAAAAGTAATCAGGAACATATTCCTTCAAATAACTTGCTACAAGACTCTGTAAATGAAAGTTTTTAATATAATGTATTTCATTGATTAAATATCTGACGTTGAAGATTTTCATGGGGGATTTCCTCTCTTTCTTTGTTATATATATTATACTACATTTCGGGAAAAATGTCAACAGGTAATATTGCACAAAAATTGCGACAAAAATTTGTATAACTTTACTATTGATAAAAAACCGGGCGCCATGACCAATGACGCGCGGCCAAAAGTCAAGAGGTTTTTTGTAAATTTTTTAATTTCGGCATAATAAACAAAATCCCCTCACGTATGGAGGGGAATATTGTATGTTTTGCGCACGGTGATTTGTACAGAATCTGGAATAGTTTCAAGGATAAATCTGTCATTTCTTACAAAATTTCCGATTCCCATGTTTTTCCATAATTCGCGGTTTTTATCCTCATAACGCAAAGTATTATATTTTGATAAAGGCAGTGACCATAGATATTCAAATTTTCCATTTTCTGGCATTGTGTGTTCTGGGGATTTTTTGTAATTGCGGTTATGCTCGGAGCGTCTGCGGTCAAGGTCATTTGTAGTACCAATTTTTAGCACATATTTTCCGGTTTTACTGATGTAAAATCCCACATAAAGGTATTCTTTTTCCATTTTCTTCCACTTTTTTAAAGAAAATAGCGGAAAATTCCGCTATCTTCTTTAATTTTTCGGCTTTCTTTTCTGAATTAATGTAATTTCAAAGTTATCTTCACCAATTTTGAAAGCAATCATTCGCTCTTTGTTAGTGATTTCAACATTTTCGGTCGCAAACTGGCTTTTTTCGGTCAAAAATTGAGCAATTTCCGCGATAATTCCGCCTTTTGTGGGGTTTGCTTTACGTTCTCTCTTGGAAAAATTGTAATTTGTAGGCTTTTTGCGTTCTTTCACATTTGCCATCTTTTTTGCCATCTTTTCTGCTTCAGGGTCGAGGTCGTAGGGAGTGCGCCCGCCTTGGTCAATTACTTTATCCCATTTAATAACATCTTCGGCTTCTTCTTTTGTACACTGTAAACCATTCATTATTCGGAGTACGTGTTCTTCGTGAGTTTCTCTTGCTGCCATTTTTTACCATCCTTTTTAGATATTCCCCATAAGGGGAGAAAGGGGTTGCCCCCTTAAATTTTGCGGAAGTAGGAAACGCGCTTTTCGATTACCTTTTCAACCTTATTTTCGCTAATAAGCTGAACCATCATCGCGGAAATTTTCTGATTCGACTTGTCAGCACATTCGGGGACTTCCTTGATGAGAGTGGAAACGGTGTACTTTTCATCGGGCTTCATGAACGCGAGAATCGCGTTTTTCAGTTCTTCGTTGAGCGTCTGAGTTGCGGTCGGTTTCTTGTCCGCAGAATTCTTTTTCGCGAGGAGATTGAGTTCATTGTTGATGAAGTCAACGAGCGCAGGATTAGACTTAACTTCTTCGATAGTCAGCAGGGTGTTGAAATGGTCTCTCTTGGTGAGCTTCTTGGTAGAGTTGGTAGTAGTCATATTGTTTCCCTTTCTGGTTTTTTAGACTGTCCTTGTCTTTTTCTGTATTTATTATACCATAAGTTGAGCGATTTGTCAAGAGGTTTTGCAAAATTTTTTTAATTTTTTTCTTAACCTCTTGTTATCCTCTCCCTTAGTACGTATATATTATATCATACTTTAAGCGGTTTGTCAAGGGGTTTTTGAAAAGTTTTTAAAATTTTTTTGCTTGCCTTTTGGCTTGCTCTCTCCCTCTATGGTGCTATTATTATACCACAGGCACGCTCAAATTGCAATAGGCAAAGTATACAATTTTGGGAAAAATATTCGATGAAAGTTTGTGCAACTTTCCTCTTGACAAAATGCGTGGGGTGTGGTATAATGGAAATTCCGGCCACAATCGATGTGGCCGGCGCGTTAAAAAAGCCACCTAAAAGGGGCTTGCCACCCCCTTATTTTTACCATTTAATCCAGCAATAATTTCCGATTCCAATAGTGATGAAACTATTCTGTTCAAGGTATGCGCGTAAATACTTCCATTTGATGTTGATGGGTTTCTTTACCCATATACTTCTTTTCCCGTGTTTTGCGGCTTCTTCAAGGTTTCCTGCGAGAACATTGTCTGCGAACATCAGAGCTTCATTGAATTTTTTATTTTCCCTATTCATTATACTTTTGGTAGCCATTGCGTTTAATTCGGTTGCGAGTTTCATTTTATTTTATTTCCTTTCCTTTTCTGTGTCTATATTATATCATACTTTTGATTATTTGTCAATAGATTTGAGGAAAATTATTCCTCAAATCTCTGAAAATATTCACCAAGTTCACGCATTTTTGACATTTCAGTTTCCCAATGCTTCCAGTCTTCTTCTTGCTCATCCCACATCCAAAGGCCTACATAGTTTTTAATATTTTGATTATATGCGGATTTACCAATAGTAGAATAGCAACCGCAAGCAATCATCCAATCATCAAGAAATGAAATGACTTTTTCGTCTTTTATAATGATATAGAAAACATCACCGAGAATTTCATCATCTGCACAGAATTTAATGGGCTTACGTTCATAGTCATAAAGAGTAAAATATTCAATATATTCTTTTGCTTTTGTTTCAAGTTCATAATTAGCGCAATCTTCTTCACAATCAAATTCCGTTCCATCAAATGCTACATACTTAACAATTTTTTCCATGTTTTAATTTCCTTTCTCTTTTGGAGGGTCTCGCCCTCTCTGTGATTATATTATATCACAAAGAGGACGATTTGTCAATAGGTTTTTATAAAAATTTTTTTTATAAGCTCAATTTATTTTCTGTTGCAAATGCTTTTCCCTTGCATGTTTTACAAATTTGTATGACTGTCTCTGTTTCTTTTTGATTTTCGCAGAAATTATCGAATACATAATATTTATTTAGATTATAATAGGTAAAAGAAATATTTTCTTTTTCTAACAAAGATTTAGCTGTTTCTGCAAATTCAGTTGGAATTGTAATTTTTACTAACCAAATCTTATCTTTTCTTCCCTTTTCTTCAAAATACTTTACCACATATACGCCGATTAAGTTAGCTACACCAACGACTATTACTTTCAGCCACAAAGGGAGTTCGCAAACCGTATATACTACAACTACGGTATAAAGTCCATAAGCAATAGCATTAACAAGTGCCGCAACCGATTTTCCGCATTTAATAGTAGCAATGGATTTGACTGTTTGAATAATTACGTTGACTACATTCAACAGTATGAAGACGATAAGCAATTTAATATCCATTTTATTTTCCTCTCTTTTTTTCTATATATATTATATCATATTTTTATTTATTTGTCAATAGGTTTCATCAAAGTTTTTGTTTTTTCTGCGGGTTTTTCGCCGACTTTGTTTTTTATCAGACCGCAATTGATTGAGTCGTGCGTGTTGGCAATAAAAAGCTCGTGCGAATTTATCTACATTATAGTCTTTACGATAAGAGTTACCTTTCATTCTTATATCCTCTCTTTCTTTTCTGGTATTATTATATCATACATTTCGGGATTTGTTAATATAGCAAATTGCACAAAGTTTTGCCGAGAAAAAAGCTGAAATTGGTTATTTTACCGAAATTCCGGCGCTCACAATCGTGGGCGCGCGGCCGATTTGTCAATAGGCAAAATGCACAAAAATAAATTTCGTCAAAATGCACAAAAAAGCTGGATGGAAATTCCATCCAGCTTAGTTCTACGTTCGTGGAGCTGAGAGAACAATTTTATATTTTTTACCGTTGTAACAGAAGGTGAGTTCGCGTTCGGGATTTGTAACTTCTACTTCTGTCGCGTTAGGCAGTCCCTGCCGAATTGCTTCCATTAAGAACCGCTTATCGTTGTCCGCTTTACGCTCTCTTTTTGTGAATTGGTAATTAGTGGGCGCGCGTTCAGCTTGTCGCATTTTCTTTTCTGTTTTCTTTTGGTCTTCGGTAAGTTCAAACAGCTTTTCTCCACGGTCTATGCGCTTATCGCACTCAATTACATCTTTAATTTCTTCATCTGTAAAGCCGAGACTTTTCATTGCGAGAATTTGTTCGTTCATTTTTTTTATCCTCCTTTTAAAAAAGTGGGGAATCTTCCCCACTTTTATTTAGACGAGAGCGAAATAGGAAACGCGTTTTTCAATGATTTTCTGTACCTTATTTTCACTGATAAGCTGAACCATCATGGCGGAAATTTTCTGATTCGACTTGTCAGCGCATTCCGGAACACTCTTAATAAAATCGGTCACGGTATACTTTTCACTGGGCTTCATGTACGCGAGGATTGCGGTTTTAAGTTCTTCGTTGAGTTTCTGGGTCGCAGTCGGCTTCTTGTCTGCGGAGTTTTTCTTCGCGAGAAGATTCAGCTCATTATTGATGAAGTCAACGAGGTCGGGATTGTTTTTTACTGCTTCGATTGCGAGAAGTTCGTTGTAACGGTCTCTCTTGGTAATCTTCTTAGTGTTGGTAGTCATAATACATTTCCTTTCTTTTGAGCCTTTTTTGTTTTTATTTTTTCAAAGGTTTTGTTTCCCTTTGATGTACTTATTATATCATACTTTTAAGCGTTTGTCAATACCTTTTCAAAAAGTTTTTTTGACATTTTTTTGTGCTGTCGGTAGCAATATGCGAGAATTTGAGATTCAATCTCAACATCTTCAAGTCCTGTGTGTGCTTCTACAAATGTAGGGTCTTTAATGATAAAGCGGTAAAGATTTTCGGCAGTGCAAGAAAGTTTTCCTGTTTTGGTAAGAAAACCGTATTTTTCACAAAACTTACGATAAGTCGGCATTTGTAGAATAACACTCTTAGCCATTTTCATAGTATCCCAGATTTCAATACTATAAGGGAACCAGTAGCGATATTTGCTTTTTGTAGTATAACGCTGAATAATATTCAATGCGTTATAATCAAATCGGGCATTATGCGCACAGACTTCTTTGATATTCCATTTTTTAATATCATCACACATAGCTTTGCGGATTTCATAGGTAGACGCTACAATTCTTGAACCATCGGCAATTTGCGCTTCATACATGGGAATCTTTTTTGCGTAATATGCAGACTGCATTAACTCTTTTTCTTTATAGAAAATATCACGATTAATGTATGAAGATTTTGAATATACATTGCCATGTGTATCAACAATCTGCCAGCCACAGTCATAGACGAGTACGGAACTCATATCCATACTTCCATCTGGATTTACAATTGTATTTGCGGTTTCTGTATCAAGAACCAAAATATAGTGTCTGCGCTTATCAATCTTTTCCATTTTATTTTCCTTTTTTTTTGACTTTCTCTCTCTGATGTATATATTATATCACATAAGAGAGAGTTTGTCAATAGGTTTTTGAAAATTTTTTTTATTTTTTTCTTTCCTCTCTCAATCGAGGAGAGAGGAAAGAAGTTCCAGCAAGTCTACATTTGTAGGGTCAATTGCTTCTCCCATGTGCCAGCCTTTGCGCACTTTTGCATTATCATCAATCAGCCATGCAGTCTCATTAGGAGCGAGAACTTTACGGATACTGTCTGCTTTTGTTGCGCCATACTGTATACCATGGAAATGGTCATAAGGGAAACCGCAATTTTCAAGCCATTCTTTCTTTGCTCCTCTTACTGCATTTTTATATTCTTCCGTACTCCCTTTTGAGAGCCATGTAATAATGCGAATTTCAACACCAAGGCTTTGAAGTGCGGAGAGAATTTCAGCAAGCTGAGTCATGTTCCACATAGCTTCTGCTTCCAAGTAGGGTGTAGGGTCTTGCGCGTTAAGTCGGGCAAGCCAGTTAGGCACTGCGTAAAGTTGGGCAATGGTGCCGTCCATATCGAAGCAAATCATTTTAGGAAGATTATTTATCATTTACTCTTTCCTTTCTTTTGGAAGTTCTTTTGTCCTTCGCTGTGATTATATTATACCACAAGACGCTTTATTTGTCAATAGGTTTTTGAAAAAATTTTAATGAATATTTATTCATTTATGGTGTATAATTATACATAATTTCGGGAATTAAATGTTTACAATTTGTTTACAAAATTTTCATCGAAAATACTTGAAATTCATAATTTGTTCAAAAAACCGGGCGCTGCGAACGTGGGCGCCCGGCTTAAAGAAAAAATCGCCCCTGATTGGGGGCGACACTCGTTTTAGACTTCTGATTCGAGCTTCCAATTGGTTTTCATTAGTAGTCCAAGAACCATAAGTGACCATTCTTCGGTGGCGTAGGGTTCTCCATCGTTGGCGGTTGCAAGAATTTCGCCTGTGAAACCATTAGTTACTACTACAACCGCTCCATTTTCGGCAGAATCGAGCATAAATCCGATTGCTCTTTCTACGCTATTGGTCTGAATCTCAATTTTTTCAAATTCGTACTTTGCGTTTACTTGATAAGCGTAAGCCATTTTGTTTTACCTCATTTCCTTTTCTATACTTATATTATACCACATTTTAGGAGTTTTGTCAACCCCTATTTTCAAATTCTTTAAGAATTTTTGCGGCTTCTTTAATAGCTTCTCTAAATTTATCGGATAATTCATATTCCCCGCAATCGTCCATGCCATTAGCAATCTGAGCTGTAAGACTTGCCAAATCATTTTCAAAGGTTGTGGAATACTTAACTAAGCAAACCATAGGATGTCCATCTGCTGTTTTATCAAGATAAATTTCAAGAGGTTCACCCTCTCTGACGCCAAGCGATCTGCGAATTTCTTTCGGGATTATTATTCTTCCAAGGTCATCAATTCTTCTTACAATACCTGTTTCTTTCATTTTTACTCTTTCCTTTCTTTTGGAAGTTCTTTTGTCCTTTGCTGTGATTATATTATATCACAAGACACTTTATTTGTCAATAGGTTTTTGAAAAAAATTTTATTTTTTTATTCTACTTGTGTTTTATAAACCGAAACGGATAAGTTACGAGGAGTTTCTGAACCTTCACCAACAAAATCAAAAGAATAGATTACCCAGTTTTCAGTTTCATATTCTTTTACAATATTAGTCCATCTATCGCTACATCTATCGAAATCAGCAATAACAGAAGCAATAGCTTTTTCTTTTGTAGAGCAAACTGCGTTGCAGTCCTGAAAGCCAGGCTGGCTATACGACACAACCCAAACATAGTCTGGTGAACCGCAAGAAGTGAGTCCAAGAGCAATAAGCAAAGCGCACAGAATTTTTTTCATATTTTATTTCCTTCTTTCTTTTGGTACTTATATTATATCACAATTTATAGAATTTGTCAAGTAATAATGTTGAACAAAAATTGCAGAAAATTTTTTTGTAAATTGTATATTTTGCCGAAAAGCCGCTCAAAAAAGAAAAGTGGCATAAAGCCATTTTTTATTTTTTTTGAATCACCTGAACAACTTCCCAGTCTGGATAATCGGTTTCTTCTTTGCACCGGTTAAGCGCGACGACCGCAGCTTCTTTAGCATTTTCTGCTTCCACCAGATACTCATCCCATCCTACGATTTTGTTCCATACGCTTACTGCCCACAATTTTTTCATTTTTTATTTCCTTTCTTTTGGAAGACTTTCTTCCTTTCTTGTGATTATATTATATCACAAAATGCTTTGTTTGTCAATACCTTTTTGAAAAAAATTTTAATGAATATTTATGCGTTTATAGTGTATAATTATACATGATTTCGGGAATTAAATATTTACAATTTGTTTACAAATTTTCGCTAGAAAAATTTACAATTTGTGCAATATGCCCAAAAACCGGCCGTGTGGTTCGCGCTCGGCCGGGCAAAAAGAAAGAGAGGGCTTCCCCTCTCTTACGTATTATTTAATATATGATAATATCATTATAGTTTTCATCATAAATACCTGTAATTTGCCCATCCTTAAAATCAAGGAAAGATTTTCCAGATGCTTCCTCAATTGCTTTCCATATGTTTTCTTCAAGATTTAAATTTCTTTTATTGTATTCTGCAAAAGTTTCGGTGTCAGAATCAAAATCATCTTCAATGTATTTATTAATAACCACTTCATCGATTTCGACTTCAATAGTATTTACATAGGTAACTTTAATTTTCATTTTGTTTTCCTCTCTTTCTTTTCTGTACTTATATTATACCACAAAAGGAGCTGTTTGTCAACTCCTTTTTGAAAAATTATTTTAATTATTTTCAATCAAAGTAAAATATATTTCTGTCCAGCCGTCATCACAGTTACCAAGTTTTTTAGTAAAACCCTCAAGCTCAAATTCATCAATGAGATAACGTCGAATTTTTCCGCCCCAAGGGTCACTATAATTATTCCACCATCTGCGGTCTTTTAATTTTATATACTTCTTTGAGAGATTGCCCCAGCCCATTCCATTATCATAGAAACAAAATGTTTTATCTTCTTCGCACCAGTCGGCTCTGCGAGGAATATAATAATTGAGAATTTGTTCTGCTCTTTCATTGCTCCATTCTTGCCGAGAAATAAGATATTTATTAATTTTATTTTTAGCTACTATGCCAATCCAGATGGGGAAGAAAATTACTCTCATTACCTTGTACCCATTTTTATTCCACCACTTGCGGAAAGGATGTTTTTTGTTCTTTTTGTTAATGGCTTTAATGATTTCTGCGTTCATGGTATTTACCTCATTTCTTTTTCTGTATCTATATTATATCATGCTTTTGGTTATTTGTCAATAGGTTTTTGAAAATTTTCTAAAAAAAATCCGGATTAATCCGGATTTTTATAATACTGTTCATATCTTTCCATAATTGCAGGGTCGTGAAAGACTGTGTGATAAATAATGCCTTCATTTTCCAATTCGGATATGATTCCGATAAGATTGCAATGCCATTCACCGCAGGGTTCACCGAGTTCTCTTTTTCTTGCTCCAGGATTCTTTGCGATGTAGTCTACAATAATTTTTTTGAGTTCGGCTTTGCGCTGTTCAGTGTAAGTTTTCATTTTGTTTTCCTCTCTTTCTTTGTTGTATATATTATATCACATTTTAATGAATTTGTCAATAGGTTTTTGAAAAAATTTTTTTATTCTACACCTACTATAATATCGTCGGTGAAAGTTTCATGAGTGAAATTAGTGTGCATTTTAAGGTTGACATGAACGCCAGGAGTGTAATCATTGCTTATAAATTCCCAGAGATTTCCAGACTGGTCTTCTACAACAGTCTTGTCCTGATATACTCTTACTACTTCACAATCTTTAAGAGTATAATTGTGTTCTACATAGCCTGCCCATGCGATTATTGCACCTAATACGATAACAGTGATAATTCCGCGGATTGCTTTTTTCATTTTCTTTATTTCCTTTCTTTTAGAGGTTTTCCCTCTCTACGTTTATATTATATCACATCGAGAGAGATTTGTCAATAGGTTTTAGAAAAATTTTTTAGAATTTTGTTCTGCTAAATGCCCTTCTTTTTCATTGCGTTTAATGATATTCCGCAATGTTTTTGACAGCTGATTGTTAGTCATAGCAATTGCCTGATTCATAGAAGCAATGTACATAGTTATTATCACACCTTTTGGGTCTCTAATAATCATAACACCTGTATCTGTAAGACACGAATAGCTATCTTTTTTTTCATTGTATGCCCTTATTATTTCCTTTCCCACTCCAATAGTAGAAGCAATATATACTGCTCTATCAATGCGGTCATGCGTTAGGTGTTTAGCCATTTTCTGTTTTTCAAGCATTTTCTTTATTCCTTTCCTTTTGGTTTTGGTCTTTCCTCTTGATGTATTTATTATATCACATTCAAGAGGTTTTGTCAATAAGTTTTACGAAACTTTTTCAAAAAGAATAGTGTTTTTCACCATCAAAAAGCATTTCCCAAATTTCGTCGTAACATCCTGCTTCTTTGGTAATTTTTGCCAATTCTTCACGGCGTTCAAGAATTATTTTTAACTGCTCATCCTGCTTACGAAGTTCTTCAACGATTGCTTCTTTATCAATAGTGGTTTTTTTCATACTGTACATCTCTCTTTCATTTTTTCTGTATTTATTATATCACATTAAGAGTGATTTGTCAATAGGTTTTGCGAAAATTTTTTTATTTATTTTCGGGAAAAGCATACTATCATTGTGTAGAGTCATGTTCATAATTTTAATTGTTTGTTCATAGTTTGTTCACAATTTCGGACTCTTGTGGGTTTAACGTACATAACGAAAAAGGCTTGATTGCTCAAGCCTTATAACCCATCTTCTTAATGAATGCTTTATACTCTTCCTCGGTGCTTCTTTCCCATCCGCCATATTTGGGAACCCATTCAGAATCCATTTCATAAATCTCTCCGGTCATAGTAGATTTCCAATAACTTTTCATTTTATAATTTCCTTTCTTTTGAGGGTTCGCTTTTTGTTTTCCTTCCCTCTTTCTGATTATATTATATCACATCGAGAGGATTTTGTCAAGAGGTTTTGCAAAAATTTTTTAGAATTTTTTTATTTTTTTAAGAGTATCGCTACAAATGTAGAAAGAGTTTAACGTCTTCTCTTAGCTATTTTTTAGCTCTTCTTTTAATCTCTTTTCTTTATTGAGAGGGTTCATGCTTTACGCCATACTCTTACGAGTACATCGTCCGTAACATCTTCTGGCGTGTTATTGTCAGCAATCCATAGGAGCATTTCTTCATCAAGAGAAACAGGTTCAAGTATCTCCCAAATATTTCCAGTTTCATCAACCACAAGTCGTTCTTCTTCATTATACCCCCAAGCGTGAACAATGCGAATTCTACCTTCGTCAAAATCATAGTTTACAGTCTTTTGGTTTTCGATGATTGTAGTATCAAACAGAGGTGTTGTGTTAAACATAGCGCAATTCTCCTTTTGTAATATTAAAATAATTTACTTTCTAAATAAATAGAATATGAAATAAAAGAGTGAAGGTGAAGGAATAACACCGAGAATAATAGAAGGTAATTGATTGGTGTGCTTTTCTTCTTTGATTATATTATATCACATCGAGAGGGATTTGTCAAGAGGTTTGAGTAATATTTTTGGGAAAATTTTTGTTAACAAAAAATTTACAATTTGTTCACAAATTATTTTTGTTTTGTGCAAATTGCACAAAATACGGCTCGCTTCAGCCGCCAGCGAGCCGAGCAAACATTATGGGGGTAGCTAAAGAACAGGTAGGGGTGTGGCGTTTTAGCGAAGGGTAGGATGGGGGGTATATTTCGGGAAAAAAATTATTTTTTGTTGTGAATATGGTGTTGTCTGGCAACTACCCGTACAAAGTCATTTTTTCATTTCGAATTACGATTTTTATCTTTCTTCGTATTTAAGCTCTTCTTCTCCGTTAGGCTCTTTTTCAAATCTGGTTAAATATCTGCGGCCATTTATTCAGCTGCAGTTTCATATAAAAAACATAATAAGAAAATTAATCATAATATTTTAATTATTTCTTACGCTATATTTATTTCTTTCCATTTACTCATTTATACCGTCTTCTTTTAGGTGCTTCTCCCCAAATAGCTTTATAAAGAATTGCAGTCGCGCCATAAGTTGCCTTTTGCTGATTTCTTTTAGCAATAGCTCCAATTACACCAACGGGTTTTCTCATTTTATATACCTCCAATAAAAATGCCAAATATATTCATTTTCTTGAATTGAATCAAAATATTGATAAGTTTCAGTTAGTTCTTTTGGAAATTCTAACCCTGTCCCAATCGGTAAAAATTCTGCGGTAACTTCTGCGGCATCATCATCAATTTCAATCCAAACGTAAATCTAATCTCTTTGAAGTTGTATAGATAATATGCGACTAATTTTTTCTTTTATTTTTGTTGGTAAACCAAAAGTATTCAAAGGATATTTATAAATTCTTTTCATTATTTTATTCCTTTTTTATTTTTATTACAATTATATTATACAAAAATTTTTTTTAAAAATCAAATTAAACATTTTTGACTTGACTTTAAAAAATTTTTGTAGTATAATATAATCAAAGAACTGGAGGTAGAAAATGATTAAATTAGATTATTCTTTACAAACTCCAGAAGAAAGAACTAAATTAGTGGAATAGATTTTGGAAGAAAATCCACAACCTAGTGAAAAATATTTAGAAATATTAGCAGACTATTTAGTTCTTTGTATGGAGAAACAAGATAAAAAAGAAAAAAAGATATTAACTGAAAATCGTTTAGCGACAGTTAATAAAAGAGAAACTTCTTACGAGGGTCTTGTTTCCCAATTAGAAAATGGCGAAGATGGTATATATAATTTAGTAAATGAAGATAAATAGACAATTTTTCAACCAAAAGTTTCAATAACAAAAAAAGATTTAGAAGAAATTCCAGAATTAAGATAGTTGCGCGAGGCCATAGAAGTTTGGGAAACAAAATTAAAGTCTGCTGAGGGACGAGATGCTTTTATAATTAAAAAAGCATTAATAGAATTGCGGAAAGATCAGTATTTAATTAAAAATGCTTATAGATGCCCTGTTCAAATAACGACTATGGGTAATAGCAATTCACCAATTAGACTTGAAGATACAACGCATGAATTTGATGAAGATGGATACCCTATACCTTCTGGTGTATCATTTTTAGACCCAGAAATATGTTCTGCTATTTTATGTAATTATTCTTAGTTAAAACAAAATGGTTATGGGCAATTTGATAACGATACTTGGTATATGATGGAAAGCTTTGATAAGTTAAGTGAAAAAGCTTTGGCAAATTATCCTCTTTATGAAAGAATTGTTGATTATAAAATAGATGGCTTACAGAATATAGACATTCAAAAGAAAATAGAAGAAGAATTTGGTATTAAGCATAGCGTAGAATATATTTCAAGTTTATGGCGCAATAAAATTCCTAAATTAATTGCGTCAGCTGCGGAAGACGAATTTTTAGATTATTATTATCGAGAAGTTAAACGTGGCAAATGGAAAAAATGTAATAGATGCGGTCAAATTAAATTAGCCCATAATAAATATTTCAGTAAGAATAAAACAAGTAAAGATGGTTATTACAGCATTTGCAAAGAATGCAGAAATAAGAAAAATAAACAATAAAGGAGATCGTAATGGCTATTGAAAAAGTTTATTATTGCGAAAAATGTAATAAAACTATGGGCGGTGATTAGTTTTATTCTTCTAACAATTTGGAGAAATATCCAAATGATGGTAAATTAAATTAGTGTAAAAAATGTATCACAATGCATGTTGATAATTGGAATCCAGATACTTATTTATGGATTCTGTAGGAAATAGATGTTCCTTATATTCCAGAAGAATGGAATAAGTTAATGGCAACATATGCCAAGGATAAAAGTAAATTAACTGGACTTTCTATCCTAGGTAGGTATCTTTCTAAAATGAAACTTAAACAATTTAAGGATTATCGCTGGAAAGATAGTGAATTTTTACAAGAATTAAATAATAGTAAAATAGAATAGACTATGAAACGATAGGGATATGACGCTTAGCAAATTGCGCAAGCTATTAGCAAAGCAACTTTCGATATTCCTAAAGAGGAGTTAACTGAACCTGTATATTAGCCTATTGAAGAAAAAGAAGAACCGCAAGAAGATTATTTCGCGCAATAGAGTGGTTCAGATAATGATTTTAATGATGATTTAACTGAAGAGGATAGAATTTATTTACGTCTTAAATGGGGAAAAACTTACAAGCCCGAAGAATGGATACGATTAGAGTAGCTTTATAAAGAAATGATGGATTCTTATGATATTCAAACTGCGGGACATATTGATACATTAAAATTAATTTGTAAGACTTCTTTGAAAGCCAATTAGCTAATTGATATTGGCGATATTGAAGGATTCCAAAAAATGAGTAAAGTTTATGACTCTTTAATGAAAAGTGGTAAATTTACTGCGGCATAGAATAAAACTGAATCAGGAGAGTTTATTGATTCTATCTCAGAATTAGTTGAACTTTGCGAAAAAGAAGGTTTTATTCCTAGATATTATACTGAAACGCCGATGGATAAAGTTGATGAAACTTTGGCTGATTTAAAAGGATATACTAGATCTTTAGTTACTGAAGAAATGAATCTTGGTAACCTAATTGAAAATGCGGTTAAAGAAATGGCACGGCAAGAATCTAAAGAAGAAGATAAAGATACTGAAGATGATTTAGATATTGAAGAAATCGAAACATTAAAAGATGAAGATTTTGAAAGTTATAATGATTTTTTGGAGGAAGAGATTTCTGCTGATTCTGATTTAATGTCTTCTATTGGATAGGAGGATTAAATTATGGCTTTACAAAATTTATTAGATCTTAGTTAGCAAAGAAAAAAAGTAGGTTTGTCGGAAGAGCGTGTTCGAGCTATTATTCCTGCGGCACGCTCTTATATTTCTTTTTGGCGTGAATATCCTGATATGTTTATTGACTTTTTGGTTAGAGGTAATAGAACCGAAATAAAAGATGGAGAATTTAAGTTCTATTTTTATCAAAGAGTCTTTTTGCGTGCGGCAATGCGACATTAGTATTTATATGCGGTGTTCCCTCGTGCTTATTCAAAATCTTTTTTATCAGTTATGATATTAATGATAAAATGTATACTATATCCACGTTGTAAGCTATTTGTTACTTCTGGTGGTAAGGAACAGGCAGCGGGTATTATTAAGGAAAAAGTTCAAGAAATTTGTACATTAATTCCTGCTTTTAAAAATGAAATTGATTGGGGCCGTGGAGTTACTCTTGAAGGTAAAGACTATTGTAAATATGTATTTAAAAATGGTTCTTATTTTGATAATATCGCAGCACGCGAAAGTTCTCGTGGTAAGCGTCGTCATGGCGGATTAATAGAAGAATGTGTAGGTGTTGATGGAACTATTCTTTCCGACGTTATTATTCCTACAATGAATGTTTCTCGTATGTGTATGGATGGTTCAACTCATCCGGAGGAATAGTTAAATAAATCATAGATTTATATAACCACTGCAGGTTGGAAAAATACTTTCCCTTGTGAAAAAACACTATCATAGGGGCTTCTTGGGGTGACTCAAGTTGAAAAATTCCGTGAACCCAAAATATTGGGGTGTGGTAGAAATACTGCTAACAATGAAAGCTTATAGCTAACGTTGTGCCAAGCCGCCTAAAAGCGGAAGGTTCAGAGACTATCTCGGAAGAGAGTAAGCGACTGGTGAAATTCCAGCGTTGAAGCGCGGAGAATCTAAAATTTATAGAAATATTTAGATTAAGAAATAGTCCAAAGTTATAAAAATTATAATTTGTATGATAAATTAATTCAACTTCTAGTGTGGTAGATAGTAAAACCGGAAAAAGCAATGATTCTAGGTGGTACTTATCGTATTCCCGTTTTAGTAAAATTACTTGATAAAAACTTTATTCAAGATTTAAAAATGGATGGTACTTTTAACGAAAGTTCATTTGATCGAGAATATGAAAGTAAATGGTCAGGAACTATTCAAGATGCCTTTTTTAATACCGATATTTTTGATAGAAATAGAATATTAAAATAGCCTGAATATGAAGCATCAGGAAGATCAAGTAAATCAAGTTTTTATGTGCTGTCTGCGGACGTTGGACGAAAAGGGTAGAATTTTATATGCCCTTGTAAAATCTCTTTAATTGCTGGAAACTCTCATTTTTAATGAGACAATCAGCAGCCAAGAATTAAAAAGTATATACCACCGTTGGACGACGTTGTATAATAAATTAATTTTAATTTTTATATAATGTTGAAAGGTGGGATGATAATGAAAGAAATAAAAATTAAGAATATTATTTTTAATCAAAAATATATGATAGATGAAAATGGCAATATTTGGTCTCCTTACAGAGGAGGGCAATATTTACATCCTTCTATTACTCAAAAAGGTTATTATAGAATTGTTTTACAAACTTCTGAAGGAAGAAAAACTTTTCAATTACATCGTTTAGTATTAGAAACTTTTAATCCTATTGAAAATTGCGAAAATTTAGAGGTTAATCATATTGATGGTGATAAAAGCAATAATAAATTAGATAATTTAGAATGGTGCTCTGGAAGTTTTAACGTAAAGCATTCTTTAGAAACTGGATTAAAAACTCCAGCAAGAGGAGAAGATGTTGGCGGTAATAAATTAACAGAACAGCAAGTGTTAGAAATTTGTGATTTGTTAAAAAATTCTAATTTATCTTTACAAGAAATTGGAAATAAGTTTGGAGTATCTAAGCATTGTATTTTTGATATAAAAAGAAAAAAGTCTTGGAAATGGCTAACAATTGATTATACTTTTTAATTAAGGTTCAACGACTATCCCGAAAGGGAGTAGGGTACAAGCGTTTGGTATCCGAAAAGGGAGATATTTTATTTATTAATAAAATAAAGATATAGTCTTATCTATACGGTGACGTATAGCGGTTCATAAAAGAACGCATATGATATAGCGAATCATATGGAAAATAAATGGTGACACTGTTGTATGTGTCTTTAAATGTACTCCTCAACCACAAGGCGCGGCAATTAAAACTTTGGTAAATCTTTTTACATTTTCAGATGAACATTTCGAAGATCAAGCAATTAAACTTAAAAAATTATATTATAAATTTAATGCTAGACGTTTAGTAATAGATGGTAATGGTTTAGGTATTGGATTATTAGACTATATGGTAAAACCGCAACTTAATCCCGACACTGGTGATTCTTTCCCTGATTTTGGTATCTATAATGATGAAGAAGGATATTATAAAAAGTATAGAACTGCCGCTTGCGAGCAAGACGCTGTTTACATAATTAAAGCCAATGCGCCAATAAATACTGAAGCCCATGCTAATGCGCGTTCTCAACTTTCTTCTGGAAAAGTTAAAATGCTTATTGATGAGCGCGTTGCTAAAACTAAGTTAATGGGCACAAAAATGGGGCAAACTATGACTCCTGAAGAACGAGCCGAATATTTAAAACCTTTTACTTTGACCTCTATTTTGAAAGAAGAAGCATTAAATTTGCGAGAAGAAAATGAAGGTGTAAACATTATTTTAAAATAGGCTAATAAAGGATTAAAGAAAGATAAATTTTCAGCTTTTGAATATGGTTTATATTATATAAAGCAAGAAGAAGAAACTAAAAAGAAAAAGAAAAAATTTAATGCTAAAGAATGGCAATTTTATAATTGAGAGGG
>SAMEA3663046__coassemble_1179_pt1 | contig 24223 bp, 35 predicted proteins | sample SAMEA3663046__metabat2_high_PE_005 | metagenome-assembled genome bin SAMEA3663046 (sample SAMEA3663046) | pig gut metagenome | biome: pig gut; feature: pig-associated habitat; material: faeces | place: France | collected 2012
ATAACTAGTGCAACTGTTACCTATTACCTTTTAGGGATATTACATATTATCACTATCAGGAGGATGAAATGACAATTGAACAATTAAAGAGGCTTTTAGATGATGCACTTACTTACGATATATATGCTGATTCATTAAAAGACATAAACGATGATATTAATCTGAATAAGTTAACACAACAGGTTATGGATTTAAGAGTTAAGATTAATACTATTGAAAATAGGCATGTTAGATTATGTATGACACTTAGATATGTTAATGGATATAGTTTTAATAAGATTGCTAAAAAAATGAAAGTGTCTTATCAATGGATTAATAAGTTGCATAATAAAGGCGTTGAAGAGCTATTGAAGATTTATAATAAATAAGAGTTACTCAACCTCAGTGTTGGGCTGTATGTAAGGTCTAGGATTTTATCCTGGGCTTTTTTATATTATCATATAACCTAGTATCACTAATCTTTTTTTTTATTTGTTGTTGATATTTGTTGCTAATAGTTTATATTGTGCAAATTTTAAATAAGTGATATAATCACAATCGTGTAAAGGTAGCTTTTTCTACTTTTACCAAATGTCAATCTCCTTTCGATTGTGCAAGGCTCCAATTAGTTCCTACCTCCTTTCTTGTTGGAGTCTTGCATGAGAAGATATAGCAAGTAAAAAGCAAGTTAGAGAGGACTAACTAAATGAAAATAGAAAATTTAGATATAAATTTATTAAAACCATATAAAAATAATGCTAAAAAGCATCCTAAAAAGCAAGTAGAGCAGATTATGGCTTCTATTAAAGAATTTGGAATGCTTGACCCTATTGGAATATGGAGTGATAAAAATATAATCGTTGAGGGACACGGAAGATACTTAGCTTGTAAGAAGTTAGGATTTACTGAGGTTCCTTGTATCCGTTTAGATAATCTAACCGATGAACAAAGAAGAGCATACACTCTAGCTCACAACAAAGTTGCTGAATCCGAGTATGATTGGGACTTGATAGATTTAGAGCTTCAAGACCTGGATATAGATATGAGTGAGTTTGGATTTGAATTTGTGGATGAGGAAGAAGAACATAAAGAAGAACAAGTCAAGACTCAAAAGAGAGTTGCAAATATATTAAATTTAGAAATAGCTCAATATGATGGAGTCGGTAAATACGATATACCAGAGCTAGAACCAGTCAAAAGCATACCTAAAATAGATGAGTGGATAGGATTTAATTATGTACTATCTGATAAAGCACCTAGTAAAAATAAAGGTGTACATTTCTTTATTGATGATTACCAATTCATGAGAATATGGAATAATCCAGATGCTTATGTTAAGAAGCTTATGGAATATGGAGCAGTAATTGCACCTGACTTTAGTCCTTATGGTGATATGCCACTTGCTACACAAATATTCAATCATTATCGTAAGCACTGGGTTGCAAAATATCTCCAGGAACGTGGAGTCAATATCATACCATGCATAAGAGCTTCAACTGATGAACGCTCACTTGAATTTTACCTAGAGGGTGAACCTAAAGGTGGAATAGTTGCAATATCAAGTATGTGGACTAATTCAAAGGAATTAAAAGACTATTTTAAGCGTGAATATAACCATATGGTAGAAGTTTTAAAACCTAGTAAGGTTTTTATCTATGGAAATGAAATAGAGGGCTTAAAAGGCAATATTGAATACATAGAAACATTTACAAGTAAGAGGTGGAGTAAAGATGGAAATTAAAGCAATAGAAATTGTTAAAGCGTATGTATTAAAACATTTAGATAAAAGTGATACACCAGTAAATTTTCAAGTTTACACAGTGTGGAAATGTAAAGCACTTCAAAATTGGAAATTCTTATTATCTACAACTTTATATGATGGTATGTATTATGAGCTAACTTATAATGGCGATAAAAATGAATGGTATTTGGATGCTTATAAAAAATTTGAAAATTGTTGTGTGAGGGATTAATATATGGCTAAAGGCTCAAGAGGTGGTCGTAGAAGTGGAGTCGCACCTAATCCAGGTAGAGGAGCTTCAATTTCTCAATCTAATACACCTGCAAGACAAACGGGAACTATAAACGCAACAACTCAAAGAACATATCAAACAATGGATGATAATGATGCTCAAGCTATAATTAGTGCTAATGCAGATGCATATCAAGATCCAGACTTTGTATCAGCTCAAAAATTATACATATCTAAAGCTACTGATGACCAAGGATATTCTTATTCTCAAAGTATGAACTATAAGTTAGATAATAACTTACCTCTAAATGCTACTGAGAAATGGATTAATGATAATTTACAAAATGGTATGCATGATTTAGGTAAAGATGCAAACCTAGTAAGATATTGTCATGATGATATTTTAAAAAAGTGTGGAATTAGTGATTATACAAAATTAAGTGATTCACAATTACAAAGTAAATTAATTGGTACTGAATTAAAAACAACTGCTTATATGAGTACTTCATACAACGCTAAGAAATCACCTTTTGCACCTGGACAAGCTTTAGGTGGTGGTCGTGAGGTTGTTATGAATGTTAAGGCTGGAAGCAATACAAAGGTTGTTTTTGGAGCCAAAGCTCAAAGTGAAATTGTAATTAATAAAGGTACTAATATGAGAATTGTTGGAATCCATTATGATGGAAGTTATGCTAGTCCTAGAACTAGCTCAAGTTTAAAACCTAGAGTAGTAATTGATGTAGAAACATTTTAAGGGGTGATAATATGGCAAAGACAAAACCAAGTATTAAAGATTATGACAGATGGGCTGGTAATACTGGAATTAAGGTAATTAAGAAACCTAATACTAGTACTAAGAAAGTGAAGCGTGGTAAGTAATGGCCAAAGGTTCACGTGGAGGAAAGAGAACGGCATCTGCTGGTGGAAGTACTGTTAGTGCAGCTACACTAAACGCAAATGCTCAATCTCAACAACCTCAAACAGATACAACTCAACAAGCTCAAGCCTTTAGTACAAACTATAATAACTTTATGGCTATGACTGATGACCAAAAGGCTCAAGCTATTTTAAATCTAGCATCTCAAGATGTACCAGCAAACCTAGCTAATAATTCTTTCCAAAAGTTTACGTATAATATGGGTTTAAATGATAAACCACAATTAGTAGATGATTCAGTACTTGACTCAATGAATGGCACTGAGTTATTTAGAACCGTTAATAATGTTTATGATAGATCAAGTGATACTAATTGGTCAGCTGATACCATTGCATCTCAAATACAACGTGGTTCAGTAACTAGAGTATCAGATAATGGTGGTTCAGCTTATGGTAGAGGAATTTATTTTGCTGATGACTATACAGAATCAAGTTATTATGGTAATAGCAAAGGTAATATTAAAACTACTGCTGTTGTTAGAGCTAAGTTAAATTCAAATGCTAAAGTTATTACTTATAGAAAAGCTTATAATGGAGTTAGTCAAGAAATTAGTAGTGGTAGTAAATTAGGTAAAGCGTTGGCTAAATGTGACCATGCATCACAAGTAAGTATTTATGCTATGGCTAAGGGTTATAACGTAATTTATAATCAAAATAATTATTACAATATACTAAGTAGAAATGCTGTAACAATGAGTAAAACAATTAAAGCTGGAAGTAGCAAATGGTAGGAGGAATCAATTATGACAGACAAAGAAATTGATAAATTATTTGAAAAAATGAGTGGTAAATGTGCTAATAAAATCACTGGTACATATCCTAGAACTAAACCAAAAACTAAAAAGACAGTTAAAAAACCTAAAAAGTAGGAGGTGCTAGTTATGGCTGGTAAACCTAGTAGAGGTAATCCACCTGAAGATTTTGGAAAAACCTTTACTACTGAGGAATATAAAGAAAATGGTCGTAAGGGTGGCATAGCAAGTGGTAAAGCCAAACGTGAGAAAAAAAGAGCTAAAGAAATATTAAATATATTCTTAGCTATGCCGTTAAAAAAGCGTAAAGAGGCTGATATTGAGGAAATACAAGCCTTTGAACAGCTAAAGGGTAAGAATATCACAGTCAATGAAGCAATTCAATTAAAACAAGTCCAAAGAGCCTTAAGTGGCGATTTAAACAGTGCATGTTATATTCGTGATACCGTGGGAGATAAACCAGTGGAAAAGGTACAAGCCGAGGTTAAGAATCCATTTAAAGACTTAACAACTGAGGAATTAAGGAAGTTGGTTAATGGTGAAGATACCGAGTGAGATAATATATCAAGCTAAATTGGAGTTAGCACGTAGAGATTTTTGGGAATTTTGCAAACTAACTGCTCCAGACTTTTACAAAGAGTCAAGACCATTCTTAAAAGACATGTGTTATCAATTACAAAATTTCTATGAATCAGATGAGAAAGTCCTTGTAATAAATTTACCTCCAAGACATGGAAAGTCAAGAACTGCTACACAATTCGTAAAATGGCTATTCGGTCAATCAATTCATAATAAGGTTATGACTGGATCATATAACGAAACTTTATCAACAACTTTCGCTAAACAAGTTAGAGATACCATTTTCGAGGAAAAAACTGAGGGAATTTTATGTTATAGTGATATATTCCCTAATACTAAAGTAAAGCGTGGAGAATCAAGTGTTAATAAATGGGCTTTAGAGGGTTCAGAACAAACAAATTATCTAGCGACATCTCCAGGTGGTACAGCAACAGGTTTCGGATGTAATATTATGGTGATAGATGACTTAATCAAAAATGCAGAAGAAGCATTTAACGAAAACATGTTAAATAAACAGATAAGTTGGTTTACTGATACTATGTTATCAAGAACTGAAAACGGATTTAAGTTAATTATCATTATGACACGTTGGGCTAAACGTGATTTAGCTGGTTATATCCTAGAAAATTATTCTTGTAGACATATCAACTATAAAGCAGTTCAAGAAGATGGCTCAATGTTATGTGATGAAATCTTAAATCGTGCTGATTATGATTTTAAAACTAAGTCAATGAGTAAAGAGATAGTAGAAGCTAACTATCAACAAGAGCCTATTGACATTAAAGGTCGTTTATATACTCAGTTCAAAACTTATACAACAGTGCCAGAGAATTATAAGTATATATTGAACTACACAGATACAGCTGATACTGGAGATGATTATTTAGTATCCATTGATTATTTAGTAGTTGGTGAAGATTATTACATAATTGATATTATTTGTACTAAAGATTCTATGGAAATAACTGAGCCTATGGTTGCTAAGATGTTAACTAAGGATAAAGTAGGTTGTGCAATTATAGAATCTAATAATGGTGGTAGAAGTTTTGCAAGAAATGTAAAAACTGAATGTAAGAATTTAAAAAATTCACATACAAATATACAATGGTTTCATCAAAGTGCTAATAAACAAGCTCGTATATTCTCAAATAGTGCCTCAGTAATGGCTCATGTATTTTATCCTCATAATTGGATTGATAAATATCCTGAGTTTGCTGACATGATGATTAGGTATCAAAAAGAGGGTAAAAATGCACATGATGACTGCCCAGATGCAATAACTGGAGTATATGAAAACCCAAAACCATTAGGACAATGGCTATATTAAGAGGTGTAAAATGTTAAAAATAGAAGAAATTAAAACTTTAATATCAAACGATAAAGGCTCAGAGCTTAAGTCTAAAGCTCGTAAAGGTGATGAATATTATAGAGGTATTCATGACATAAGAAATTATCGTATGTTTTATTATGATGCTGATGGAAATTTAGTTGAAGATAAATTTAGAAGTAATATTAAAATATCTCATCCGTTTTTTACTGAGCTAGTAGACCAATGTACTCAATATATGTTTAGTGGTGAGGAAATAGTAAAATCTAAAATACCTGAATTACAAGAACAGCTAGATAATTACTTTGGAGCTGAATTTATCAATGAATTAGTCGATTGTGCTACTGATTGTAAATCTAGAGGCTTTGGTTATATGTACGCTTACAAGTCTAGTGAGGGTAGAACTAAATTCTTACACGCTGACTCAATGAACGTTGTTGAAGTTCGAGAAACTGAAAGTGATGATAATTGCAAATATGTTATTTATTATTATGTGGAGCGTATTGGAAAAAATAAAGAACTGATAACTAAAATTCAAGTATGGGATAAAGATTTTGTATATTATTATGTCGAAGATGGAAACGGAAAAATCACTATTGATAAATCAGTAGAATTAAATCCAAGACCTCATATTGTATATGAGAAAAAAGGCGAAGAGTATGGAGCATCTTTAGGATATATTCCATTCTTTAAATTAAAAAATAATAAGTTTGAAACATCTGACTTATACACTGTCAAGCCTTTAATTGATGATTACGATTTAATGGCGTGTGGACTTTCAAATAATATCCAAGACTTTGATTTTCCTATCTATGCAGTAAGTGGATTCCAGGGCGATAATTTAGATGAATTAATCACTAACTTTAAAACTAAAAAGACCGTTGGTGTTGGTGAGGGTGGAAGTGTTGATGTTAAAACAATTGATATACCATACCAAGCTAGATTAGCAAAGCTTGAGCTAGATGAGAAAAATATATATCGTTTTGGAATGGGATTTAATAGTGCTCAATTAGGTGATGGAAATATTACCAATGTGGTAATTAAATCACGTTATGCTTTACTAGATTTAAAATGTAATAAGTTTGAAAAGCAATTAAGAGCCTTTTTATCCAAAATAGCACAAGTAGTACTTGATGAAATAAATACTGAAAATGACACTGATTATTCACTTAAGGATATTTGTTTCAAGTTTGAGCGTGAAGTAATGACAAATGCCTCTGATAATGCATCTATTGAAAAGATTGAAGCTGATACTAAAGCCGTTAATATAAACACATTATTAAATGTGGCTAATGTAATTGATAAAGAAACCATCATTAAAGCAATATGTGAGGTATTAGATATTGACTATGAGGAAATTAAGGATAAATTACCTAAGAGTGAAATGGAACTAAATCAAGAGGCTGAAAAACTGCTAGAGGGTACTGAGGTATAATGAATAAATATCAAAAAAGAGTCCAAAAGCAATTACTTAAAAATGAGCGTGAGATACTTAAGGAACTAGAGGATATATACCAACAAGCACTTAATGATATAATGGCTCAAATAGCTTATTTACAGGCTCGTACGGACACGCAAAACTTACAAAGTATAATTTATCAATTGGAATACCAACAAGCCCTAAAAACGCAAATATCGGCTATTTTAGACCAATTACACAATAATGAGTTTAAATCCATAAGTGATTATTTAGTCAAGTGCTATGAGGAATCCTGGATAGGTACATTATATGATTTACAAAATCAAGGCATACCTTTAATATTTCCAATTAATCAAAAGCAAGTAGTAGAGGCTTTATTAATTGATACTAAGCTATCTGATACACTGTATAAGCGAATTGGCATTGACATTACAGAATTAAAGAGTAAAATAAAAAGTGTAGTTTCACGTGGCATTTCTCAATCCTATTCTTATGAGAAAATTTCAAAATTAATTTATGATGAATTTAATAACCCTGAGCTTAATGCTATTAGAATAGCACGTACTGAGGGTCATAGAATATCTCAAGAGGCAACTTATAATGTGCAAGTTGAAGCTAAGAAAAATGGTGCTGATATTGTAAAAGAATGGGATGCCACTTTAGATAGTAAAACAAGACCAAGTCACCAGTTTTTAGATGGTCAAATAGTTGATATTGATAAACCTTTTAAAAATGCTGATGGTGATGAGGCAATGTATCCTGGAGGCTTTGGAATAGCCAGTGAGGATATAAATTGCCGTTGTTGTGTTGTACAACGAGCTAAATGGAATCTTAATAATGGTAAATTTACTAAAATGAATGGTGAAAACAATAAATTAATGGAATTTAAAAATAAAGAAGATTATGACAAATTTAAAGCTGAATTCTGGAAGTGGAGTGATAAGAAATGATTAAAGCTGTATTTAGTAAATCTATAAATGATCTAACGACTGAAAATTTATATCAATGGGACTCTTATCAAACATTATCAATTAGTGGTATTGATTTTCTAGCTATTACTCCAAAAGTACATTTTTGCAATAAAAAATCTACTGAGGCACTAGCAGTCGAGGGTGTTTTACAGGCTGATGGTAGTTGTCAAGTGTCAATTCCTAACTCACTTCTAAGTGAAAAATACGATATTTTAGCCTATATTTATACAAATACAGGCTTAACCTATAAAACTATCAAATCTATAACAATTCCTATTATTCCTAGATTAAAACCTACAAATTATACTCAACCAAGTAATGAAGATATTATAGAAATTGAAGCTATAGAACTTCAAGCTAAATTAATATTAGAGGGCTTATATGCTACTGAATATAGTGATAGTACATCATATAAACGACCAAATATAGTTTATTATAATAACGGTGCTTATATGTGTAAGAGTAATGTATCAATTAGTGGTGTACTACCAACTGATACAACTAAGTGGCAATTACTAGTACAAGGTGAATATATAAGCTCTATGAGTGTTAATAGTGAGGGTAAATTAGTTTTAACAACCACTACAGGAAACACTTATAGTATTGATTTTCAAACTAAAAATGTATCACTTGCTGATTCAAATGATATTCCAGCTTTAAATCTAACTGCTGAAGATGTCGAAAGAGTTAAAAACCCTCCAAATCCAACTAAGTTAGTTGGTACTAGTGTATTAGGCACTTCATCTGAAACTAAAGAAATAACTAAAACTGGCTTATATATAGTCGTTTATATGGTTGATTATGTCAATTATACTGATATAATAGCAATTCCTAATTTAACTCAAGACAGTGTGGCTAATAGTGGTAAAGTCAAATATGATTCAGCTAGTAAGAAAATTATTAGAACAGATACAACTGATACAACTATTAAGAGTATTAACGTTGCGTTTAAATTAGTACTAGTTGATGCTGATGGCAATAAGTTTATATACAACTCTACTAGTGATAAAACTGATTATTAAGAGGTGGATATATGAAAAATGATTTAATTGAATTAGTAATCGGTGATACACTAGTAAGATATTTTAAAATCATTGGTTTAGATAATATAGCCTCAGTACACTTTATATCAGAGGAACTGGGAATAGATAAAGAATTATTGTATGATGAAGAGCAAAACTTATACAAATTATTGATTTTAAGTACTGAAACAAGCCTTTTTAAGCCCTGTGCTACTGACTATGATATAAAAGTCATAGGACAAGATAAAAGCGTTTATACGGGCAAATATCGAACTAGATTCAAAGTCCTACCTAATGTAAATCGAGGTGAATTAAATGAGTAATCCTATCGAAATTGAAATTGTAAATCCAAATGTACCCACCCATAACTTACAAACCAAAATTGTAACACCAAGTAAAGAAACTCAAGTTATAACAGCTGATGAGGGATATTATGGTTTACGTGAGGTTATAGTTAGTAGCACACCTTTTAATAATGATGATGTTATTGAAGAGATTGATAATGTAAAACAAATGCTTACTGATGGTGCTAATGCTACACCTGAAGATATTGTATTAGGAAAAACTGCTTATGTTGGTGGTAAATTAATCACTGGTACTAATAAAGCTAATACTTTTAAGAAGTATTTAGATGAAAGCAAGAGCGCTTATCATTTATTTTACTATAGTCATATATCCGATTTTACAGACTATATATCATATGAAGATACATCTAATGTTACTAATATGTATCAAATGTTTTGTTACTCCAAAGCCACTATTATTCCACCTCTTGATTCAAGAAAAGTTACAAATTTTAGTAGTATGTTTGAAGGATGCTCAAACTTAATTACTATATCAGAGTTAGATTTTATTGGTGTTAATATGGATAGTGTTGGTAGAATGTTTTATAATTGTAAAAATTTACAAAATTTAAAACTATTAAATATACAAAAAGGGGATTTACAAGTTGGCAGTGGATCATCTTGGGGTCATTTATTAACTTTAGAATCATTACTAGGTCTATGTCAAGAGTGTATCTATAAATTTGGAAATCATTATATTCTAACAGTAGGAACTGCTAACTTAGAGAAATTAGCTAATGTATATGTAAAATTAACTAATGAACCTGAACAAACTAATGGATTAACTAAAAGACCTATGGCACAATGTGAGTCAACTGATGAAGGTGCAATGACTATTAGTGAATATATGACATTAAAGAATTGGGAATTAGCATAGAAAGGTGGTGGAAATATGGCAAGAGAAATACCAAGTGGAGCAGTAGAAATCCAAACTGGCTTATGGCTTTATACTTATAATAAAACTATAAGTGGTACTGAATATACTTTTAGACAATTATTTTCAAGTGAGGGATATTGTTTTTACGAAAATAATGTTCCTGAAGAAAATAGAATTTATTATCAATGGATGTCTTTAAGTATTGATTATAGCTCTATGAGTTATGATGAAATAAACGCTGATTTTACTTCAATCCCTATCTCTGAATTACCAGAAGGCTCTGATATAGCAGGAACTAAACCTGAAATAGCATAGGGGAGCGTGATTAAATGGCTTACATAACAGTAAACGATAAATTATTACTAGTTGATGGAAAACTAGTAAAGGCTCCTAGCTCAGTTGATACTTCTGATGCAGATGCTACACAGTCGGACATATTAGAGGGTAAAACTGCATACGTGAACGGAATTAAACTAACTGGTACTCATGTATGCAGTGGCCAGTCTATTAATGGTGTTGTTAATTCAACTAATCAACTAACTATTAATGATAGTTTTGATTCTGATAAAAATATTTATGTAAATACCCCAACAAAACTACCTATGATAGTTCTTGATACCTCTAATACTATTGATTTAGAGGGTGATGGAAACAATGTTATATTTACAGGTACCGATTATACCTTAACAGGTTTACCTAATTTAATAGCCGATAATATTAAAGCTGGAGTAAATATTGGTGGTGTCACTGGTACTAATATAATGGCTGAATATAATATTTATTTTGAACGCTCTAATACTCACGAATTGCATTTAATTAATAATTTAAGTATGGAAACACAAGAAGATTTATATATTGATGCAACTAATACAATAGTTATTAATGCTGAATGTAATGTATCAGTAGGTGGTACAGGCTCAGTTATAGCTGATAATCTAACAGCTGAAAATATTAAGTCAGGCGTATCCGTTTTAGGTATTACTGGTACATATGAGGGTACTACTCCAACTGGAAGTTTAGATATTACAGAAAACGGAACTCATGATGTCACTAATTATGCGAGTGTAGTCGTTAATGTTCCAACTTCAAGTGGTTCAAGTGGAATAACTACTAGTGAGGGTGTAAGTTTAGCATCTGCTCCAAGTGATTTATCAACTACTCTGGGAAAATGTATTTATTGGGTAGTCACTAAATGGACAGGTTTAAAAAATTATTATATTTATTTAAGTCCAGTTCCTTTTGCGTATTACAATAGTGAATTATATCCAATCCAATATAACACTGGTGAATTAGTGTCTTATGAATTCAAAGTAGGAAGTATTCCAATTAGTGATACAACTGCTGATTGGACAATGCAATCTGGTACACAAAGTGGTTATGTATCACTAAGTGGAAACGTTGTTGTTGCATCTAACCATGATATTAAAAAATATAATGGTGGAAAAACCATAAGTAAGGCAACACTTACTAATTATTTCACACACAATAACATTTAATAAAAATCGACAAAGCAAAGTCGTTAAAACTAAATTCATAAATTTTCAAGTCGTGACATAACACGTAAAAATTGTAGGAGGAATATTACATGAATTTTACTGAAGTATTAAAAGCTCAAGGTTTAACTGATGAACAAATTGTTAAAATCTCAGCTGATATGAAATCCAATAAGATTTATCTAGCTAGTGAGGAAAACTTGGATGTGAGATATAACAAATTAAAGTTAGAATCAGAGCAAAATGCTCAAGAGTTGGCAAAATCTCAAGCCTTAATTACTGAATTACAAAAAGGTAATAAAGGTAATGAAGAATTACAAACTAAAATTAAAGGCTATGAGGATGAAATTGCTAATTTAAAGAAGCAAAATGAAGAGCAAAAACTTGAATCAGCACTTGATAGATTATTAATTGAGGCTAATGTTCAAGATGTGGATTATGTAAAATTTAAGATTAAGGAAAAAGGTGCTGTATTAAAGCTAGATGATAAAGGCAATTTATCAGGAACCAAAGAATTAATTGATGATTTAAAGGTACAATTACCAAATCAATTCACTAAAAATGCTCAAAAAATCAATGAAATCAAATTGCCTCACAGTGATGATAACAAGGGCGTTACTAAAGATCAGTTCAATAAGATGAGCTATCAAGAACGCTTGAAGTTATTCAATGAGAATAAAGAGGCATATGATGAATTAACAAAATCTAATGAATAAGAGGAATAATAATTATGGCATTAACAAAAATGGCTCAAATGGTTAACCCAGAAGTAATGGGTGATATGATTAACGCTAAAATTGAAGCGTTATTAAAATTAACACCTTATGCAAAAGTTGATACTACTTTAGTTGGAGTTCCTGGTGATACTAAGACTGTACCATCATGGAATTATATCGGTGATGCTGAGGATGTTGCTGAGGGTGTTGAAGTTACACCAACTCAAATGACTTCTTCTAAGACTACTTTTACAATTAAAAAGGCTATGAAGTCAGTTGCAATTTCTCAAGAGGCTATTAACTCTGGTTATGGTGACCCAGTAGGACAAGCTAATACTCAATTAGCTAAGTCTATTGCTGGTAAGGTTGATAACGATGTGTTAGAGGCTGTTTACCACGGTCAAATGGTATCTGGTGATGGTACATCAGTTATTTCTTATAATGGTATCGTAGATGCAAATTGTAAGTTTGAAGATGAAGAGGATGGAATTGATAAAGTTATGTTTATCCATCCAGTTCAAGAGGCTACACTATTAAAGGATCCTAATTTCATCTCAGCTGATAAGTATGAAGCTGGTGTTGCAGTAAGAGGTTCTATTGGTAAGATTGCTGGTTCTTGGGTTAAGAAGTCTAAGAAAGTAAGATTAGTTACTTATACAGTAGATAATTCAGCTGGTACAATTACTATCACTGATGAAAACTTAGCTGAATATCAAGCTCAAATTGACCCAACTGTTAAGTTAAATGTTGGAGATAAGGTTAAGGCTTTAACTAAGGCTAATCAATATTATGTTTGTCCAGTTATCAAGTTAGAGGCTGACTCTGCTGAAACTGAATACACTGAGGAAGAGGCTCCAGCATTAACTATCTTCTTAAAGAAAGATACTCAAACTGATGCTGAATGGTTCCCTAAGAAGCAAGTCCACGATATTACATCTGCTAAATATTATGGTGTTGCTTTAACAAATAGTGCTAAGGTAGTATTAGCTAAGTTTAAGGCATAAATAAGCCAAAATTGGAGGGATAAAATGATAATTAGTGTTGATAAAGTGATTAATGACTATCATTTATTTGTCGATACTCCAAAAGAGTTAGTACAAGCTAAATTAGATGGTTTAGAATCACTTATTAGAAGTAAAACAAACAATAATTTTCAAAATAGAAATATTAGAATTATATGTCCCTCAGTTGACAATTATTTGAAAGGTGCATCCCCTTACTTCCGAGTAGGGGACACTGTTCAAATAACTAATTCTAAAGTAAATGATGGTTTATATTTAATTGAAGAAATTACAGCAAATAGTATTAAATTAAATAAGGATATATTCGATTGTGAGGAATGCACTGTTACCAAAGTTGAATATCCTGATGATATTGTATCAATGGTCATTGATGTTCTAAAATGGGATGAGCAATTTGGCAATAAAAAAGGTATTCAAAGTGAGTCAATAGGTAGACACTCAGTAAGCTATTTCCAACAAACCGAGCAAAACTCTTATAATGGCTATCCAATTCATCTATTTACAGGCTTAAAAAAGTACAATAGAGCCTCTAGAAATTATAGATAGGTATAATATGATAGGTGGCAATTTAAAGGCGATATTTCAAGAAAAAACGGCTACCACTAATGATATAGGGGAGACCATACTAACTTGGAATAAATACTATGAAATAGATGGATGGCTAGACTTATCTAGTGGCAATTCTCATTATTCTCATAAAACTAAAACCGAGGATAATTCCTATGTGTTCATTTCTGATTATGATTCAATTGTAAGAGATTTAGACCTTACTAAGTGTAGGGTTATGATCAACAACAAAATCTATGAAATTAAATCTATTGATGACCCTATGGAGCTTCACGACCATTTAGAAATTACATTATCTTATTTAGGACTTAATAATGTCAAATAAAATAGATATGGAAATCTATTTACCTAAAGTATTAGATGCTTTAGATAGTGCCGTATATGACTCTTTAGAATCAGCTATAGGTGAAATTGAAACTCAAACAAAAAAGAATACCAAAGTTAAAACTGGTAGAACTAAAGCTAGTTGGGAACATAGAGTTGATATGGATAATTACACAGCTTACGTTGGCTCTAATTATGAAAATGCAATATGGGAAGAGTTTGGTACTGGTATTTATGCTCAAAATGGTAATGGTAGAAAAGATGTGCCTTGGGTATATCAGGATGAAAAAGGTAATTGGCATAGAACTAGTGGTAAAAAGCCACGTAAAGCCTTACAAAAGGCCTTTGAAATGCTAAAAAATACCATTAATTCGTGGTTTGAATCGAGGTTTGGTAAATTATGATTAATGTATTAAAAACGTTAAAAAACGAGCTTAAAACACTTAATATACCTTATGCCTTTGATAAGTGGGATAGTGATGTTATATTACCATTTTTTGTTGGTGAGCTTGATGAATTATCATATCCATATGAAGATGGTAAGAGTGACTTTTCATTTACGCTTACAGGTGAGGATGTTGAAACTTATACTAATTTATATAATTATGCTGAGATTTTAAAAAATGAATATAAACACTCTAAGAAAATAAAAGTTGATGGTGGATATATGGTTATCACGTATGAAAATACAATAACCATTCCTATTGATATTCCATCCGTTAAAAGAATTCAAATTAAATTCACAATTTACTTGTGGGAGGATAACTAATGAAAAAAGGAAATAACGGTGTATCAGCTAAGACTGTTCAAAATACCTTATTTGGTGCAGGTACTATCCATAAGGGCTTAAAGTACGAGGGTAGTTCTTGGAACTTTGATGCATCATGTGTTGGTGCTACTAAGGGTGGTTCAACTCTTACAATTACTCCAGAATTCTACTCAGTTGAGCCTGATGGTTCTACTGTTGCAATTAAGGATTTTAAGAGAAAAGTTGGAGAGACTGCTACACTTGAGGTTAACTTCTTAGAATTAACTAAGGACTTAATTAAGTCAGCTGTTGTTGGTGCTGAGGGAACTAGTACTGATACAACTTATGAAGTTATTGAATCTAAAGATGCTATCGAAGAGGGCGACTATTGGGAAAATATAGCCTTTGTTGGTGAAACTTTAGACGGTAAAAACATTATTGTAATTTTGGATAATGCACTTTGTACAAGTGGTCTAAGTTTAGAGGGTAAGAATAAAGAAGAGGGCGTTGGTAAGTACACATTCGAGTGTCACGCTGATGCTACTGACTCTTTAACAACTTTACCTTATCATATCTATTATCCAAAAAGAACATCTTAAGGTAGCTTAAGATAAATTAAAAACTAGGAGGAGGATTTTATGGAATACAACTTGAGAAAACCAATAGCAACAGATATATTTGTTGTTTCTAAAATATTAAAAGGAATCGGTGTTAAGAATATAGTTGAATGCTTTACTAATGGTGATGTCAAAGAATTACAAAAAATTATAAAGGATAAAACGGAATTAAAGGATGATGACTATACCAAAGCAGGTATTATGGTAATTACTTCAATTGTTGATTTAGTTTTAGATAAACTTGAGGATATCCAACAACCATTGATTAAATTTATGTCTCTTTTAAGTGGTCTAAAGGTAAAGGACATTGAACAATTACCACCTGCTGATTTTATTGAAATGGCAATTGCTATAATCAAAATGCCTGAATTCGTGGATTTTATCAAGGTTGTTTTAAAATCACTCAACTAGGGTTTAATGAGTTTATGGACTTGATATTCAAACGATATTCAAGTCCATTTTCATTATTAGATGAACTTATAGAAAATGATATGCTATCAGATTTTATAGATACATTACTTGAGAAATATAATGAAGATATTGAAATGAATGTATGGCTACATAAAGTCTATGATAAGTCATTTAATGAGTTTTCAAATGGCATCCATAATCAAGATGCTCAACTTGATGAAATGGATATAGAAGAGGTTAAAACAACCGTGAAGAAATCAAAAGAAATATTGAGCAATTTCCAACCTCAAGATTAGGAGGGGTTATATGGAATTATTTAAAATATTTGGTACCCTTGCATTAAAGGGTGTTGACTCAGCCGAGAAAGAACTTAAAGATCTTACAGGTGAAGCTGAAAAAAGCTCAAGTAAATTGAGTAAATTTGGCTCAATAATGAAAGGTATAGGTAAAGGCGTACTTGTTACTACTGGAGCCGTTGCCACTGGTAGTATTGCACTAGTTAAAAAGGTGTCATCTTCATATGGTGCCTTACAACAGTCAATAGGTGGTATCGAAACGCTTTTTAAAGACTCATCAGATAAAGTTATCCAAAACGCAAATAACGCCTTTAAAACGGCTGGAATTAGTGCTAATGAGTATATGCAACAAGTTACTTCATTTAGTGCATCATTATTACAAGCCTTAGATGGTGATACTGAAAAAGCTTGTGATAGTGCTGATATGGCTATTCGTGATATGGCTGATAATGCTAATAAAATGGGTACTTCAATGGAAATGATACAAAATGCGTATCAAGGTTTTGCAAAGCAAAATTATACCATGCTAGATAACTTAAAATTGGGTTATGGTGGAACCAAAACCGAGATGGAGCGTTTATTGAAAGATGCTGAAGAAATAAGTGGCATTGAGTACGATATATCCAATTTGAATGATGTTTACCAAGCTATTCACGTTATCCAACAGGAATTAGGAATAACAGGTACAACAGCCAAAGAAGCTGGAGAAACTATTGAGGGTTCTTTTAATAGTTTAGGTGCATCATGGCAAAACTTCCTAGCAGGGTTAGGAGACCCTAACGCTGATATGAAATTAATAGTTGAAAATCTAGCTAGTGGTTTAAATGGAGCTATTAATAATGTAATACCAGTTATTAATAATATGGTAGCAGTATTACCAACAGTTATGGATGCTTTGGTTAATGCAATTAGTCAGATGTTGCCTACACTGATTGAGACTTTCACAAGTTTGATAGTTAAGGTTATAGATGCAATTGTCAAGCTATTACCTGAATTCATACCTCTAGCAATTGAATGTGTATTAACAGTAGCACAAGCTATAATTGAGAATCTACCATTGATAATAGATGCTGGAATACAGCTTATAGTTGGACTTGGGCAAGGATTAATTGAGGCACTTCCGACATTAATTCCAATAATGGTTGATGTACTAATAGAGGTAGTCGATACCTTATTAGATAATCTAGAATTAATCACTGAGGTGGCTTTCCAATTAATCGTGGCTCTAGGAGAGGGTTTAATTAATGCCTTACCAAAATTAATTGAATATTTACCTAAGCTTATCTATGGTATAGTGACTGCTCTAGCAAGTCAACAGGGTACTATCGTTCAATCTGGATGGGAATTATTAATGAGTTTGATAAAAGGTATAGTAAGTGCAGTACCTAAATTAATATCACAAATTCCTAATATTATAATGGCCTTTGTAAATGGTCTAATGAATGGTGCAAGTAAATTCTTTGATGTCGGTAAAAATCTAATGAGTTCTCTATGGGATGGATTAAAGAGTATATGGAATTCAATTACTAATTGGTTTGGTGATTGTTGGAATAATGTTTCTAACTGGTTTGGTGGCCTATTTGGTGGTAAGTCTAGCATAAATGTTAACTTAGGTGGTGGCAAAGAATATTACGCTGATGGTGCAGTTGGTGTAATGACTAAGCCTACAATATTTGGATATAATCCAGCTACCAATAATCAAATGGTTGGTGGCGAGGCTGGATATGAAGCCATAGCTCCAATATCAACATTACAGCAGTATGTATCTCAAGCAGTTAAGTCTGAAACTGATGGACTAGCTTATTATTTTAATAAATTAATTGAATTACTAGGTACATATTTACCTGACATTAAAGATGAAATGGGTAGACCAATAGTTCTAGATAGTGGACAATTAGTAAGTGCAATGGCTCCTAAACTAGATAATAGATTAGGTGATCTAGCTAATGATAAGAGTAGATACAGGAGGTAGTTATTAATGAATGGAATAAATTTTGGAAAAAAACACTCATATGATGACTGGGGTTTAGTCTTAACAAATAAATCGTTAGGACTTCCTACTCCTAAAACCTCAAGTGTAAGCATTGATGGTGCTGATGGTGTAATTGATACATCTGAAGTATTATGTGGTGAAATTAAATTTAGTAATAGAACACTAGAATTTGAATTTACAATGACTACTGATTATGAAGATTTTAACGAATTAGTTACTGAAATATCTAATTATTTACATGGCAAAAAATTAAAAATAGTATTAGATGAAGATTCCAATTATTATTACTATGGTAGATGTCAAATTAATCAATGGACTAGTGATAGGAGAATAGGTAAAATTGTTATTAAATGCGATTGTGAGCCTTTTAAATACACTAAAGAAAAATGTATCAGTACAGCTCATATAGAAGGTGTTACTTATGTAAAAGTTTATGGCAAGAGAATGACTGTAAATCCTACAATTGAAGTTGATAGTGATAACGTTGATGTGGTTGTAAAATATCCTAAACTATTACAAAGCCGTACAATAACGCTTCATAAGAACAAGACTAATTTAATACCTGATTTATTCTTATATGAGGGTGTAAATACGTTAATATTTATTGGTAGTGGTAATGTTAAAATTATCTACCAAGGTGGTGAATTATAATGTATCAGATAATACTTGATAATCGAGATGGTGAAAAACTTATAATTCATGATTCAAGAAGTACCACTTTTAAAGTATATGATGCAGTGTGTGATTTAGAGCTTAATAAGACTGGTTCCTTAAGTTTTAAATTACCACAAAGTCATCCATACTATGATGTATTTAAAAAGCATCTATCAGAGGTTTATTTACTTCAAGACCATGAGGTAATATTTTGTGGTAGAGTTATCAATGATTCTACTGATATGTATAATAATAAAACTATTATATGTGAGGGTATGTTAGGGTACTTGTTGGATTCTATCCAACGCCCTAAGAAATACTCTAAAACTGGTAATAACAAGATAAAATCTTATATCACTGATATTATTAATAATCATAATAGTCAAGTAGATTCATACAAACACTTTAGTGTAGGTACTATAACTGAAGTAGATGAAACTGATAACTTAGAAATAATCACCTCATATAACGATACCTTAACAACTCTTAATAATGATTTAGTGAATGTCTATAATCATACCTATTTAATACCTAGAATTCAAGATGATATTAAATATATTGACTATCTAACTTCTAATGAATTACCAACAAATAATCAAATAATTAGATTTGGAGCTAATTTATTATCCTTAACTAAATCTATTAAGGGTGAAGAAATAGCAACAGCTATTATTCCTTTAGGTGCATCAACTGGAACTGATGAACTAGATACTAAGGTTGATATATCCAAATATCCAATGGGAAAAATCAAAGGCTCCATATATAAAAATTTAGATTATATCTATGATAAAGATGCCGTAGATACTTATGGATGGATATTCAAAACTATTGAATATTCGGATATTGAAGATGAGGATACTTTAGTAGATGAAGCAGTAAAACAACTTAACTATTATAGTAAGTTAGCTAAAACTATTGAATTAAATGCGTTTGATTTACATTTATTAGATGCTAACATAGATTCATTCCGAGTAGGACAAAAGGTACAAGTATTTAGTTCTATACATGATTTAGAAGATTTGGATAAATATATGATAGTTCAAAAAATGACTATTAATATTAATCAACCTGATAAGAATACCATAACTTTAGGAAACGAAGAGAGAGTGTCCATAGATACTACTACCTCAGCAAGTAAAAAACTTGATAATACTGATAAGGTATTTAGTGACTATGATAAAAAGTTAAATGATTTTAACAAAAAACTAAAAAATCTAGGATATAATGGCTCAAGTCCTGATTTATCTGATTATGTTAATAAAGGTAATTTAGGAACATTAATGGATGACTACCTTAATAAACAATTAGGTACTGGTTCTATTAGTGATTTGTCAAAGTATGCCCTTATTACTGATGTACAAAATGCCTTTGATAATTTGGCTAATTTGATTAAGGGGGTATAATTATATGTCTTTTAATTTAAACGCCCTAAATCAAGCAATTTCGAGCCTTAAATCAAATATTAGTGCATCATATACAGCGTGTCAAAGTAAAGGTGCAACTATACCAAGCGTTAAGAATTCTACTAACTTGCCTGAGTGTATTATGTCTATTCCAACCAACAGTGGAGGTAGTACTCCAAGCGTTGAAATGAACGCTCAATCGTGTAGCCACTTCAACGTAACCTGGGCTGAGATTACTGATCCAACAGATGTGCCACAGCAGTTTACTATTGATTTTAGCCAAATAGGTGTGACTTTTAAATCACTAGTAATATATAGTGCAACCAGAGATGGATTTTTTAGTATCAATCGTATAGATAGTACTAAATGTGTAATATCAGCTCAAGTATTTTTAAAATATAATAATGAATCAATAACTGGTGTCACCGATTATGGATATGGTTCATATAAAGCCAATTATTCTGTAAATGGTAATAGTATTACATTTACTAGAGCTAACTATGAAAATGATAGTGTAAATAGTACAAACACTAAACCTGATATGTTTAGGTCATTACCACTTCAAATAGCTCAAGTACAGGATGACCCAGTAATGACTCAAGAAGATTATTTACTTGAGTTAATTAATGTAATAGTGTGAGGGGTAAAAATATGAATGATATTGAAATTACAAAAGAATTAACTAACCATGATGAGAATATTAAATCCCTTAAGCACAGGATGGATAAGGTAGAGGAACAAGCCACTGCAATTAATAATCTAGCAATGAGTGTTAAGGAACTTGCTATTAATATGAATACTATGAATATTAAGCAAGAAGAACAGGGTAAAAGACTTGATGAGCTAGAATCTAAACCAGGCAAAAGATGGGAACAAGTAGTTAGTTTAATCATCACCACCATTGTAGGAGCTGTTCTAGGATATATACTAAGTCGTATAGGTCTAGGAGGATAATATATGAGCTTAAATGAAATATTAAATATTGTGTTAATTGTATTAACTGTATTAAGTACTTTAGTTGGTTATTATTTCAAGATTAAAGAAAAAATCCAAAAAGAAATTAATGGATTAATTAATGATGCTGAAAATGGAGAATCTATCGGATCTGATAAAATGCAGTGTGTAGTCGATAATCTCTACAAACTAGTACCTGCTCCATATCGAGGAATACTTAATAAAGATGTACTTGAAAAAATGGTACAGATGGCATTCGATAAAATCGAGGAATACGCCAAAAAACAACTTAATAAGTAAAGAAAAAAAGTCTAGACTTAATAGTTTAGGCTTTTTTGATTTTGTCTATAATCAAAATGAGGTGATTAAATGAGTGATAAAGAGCGTATAGAGCGTTTAGAACGTTTGGTAGTGTTATTATTCGAGATACTAAAAGAAAAGCCCTAAAAAAGGGCTTATTTTAGTTTATTTAATAAGTTTAATCAACATAATCTCTATTAACTTTATGATAACCATATCTACCAGTTGGATGTTTCTGTAATAGTTCCTTTATAAAATCTAAAGCATCTTTTTTACTATCAAAAATTCCCATTGTTTTACCACTCCAAGTTGAGTAAACTCTCCATTTCATATTAGTGTACCTCATTACTATTAATATCTAATTAATAAATCATATAATACATTTCTATAGCTTGATGCATGTTCTAAAGGATGATTATGTAAATCATAACTCATATCATAGTTATTATTATATATATACTCACTTACTCGCCAAGATAAACTATTAGAAAAATCACTATATTCTTTTTCCTCTCTTATTCTTAATTCACGAAGCATGTTAGCTATATAATCATTTTCAATAATGAAGTCTATTTTGGTAATTACTTTATTAATTACTTCATTTGTGTATGGTTTCAAAAAACAAGATAAGTCTTTTAAAAATTCCTCTCTAAGTCTATCATACTTTTCGCTAAATAATTCTTTTGTTGTCATTTTCTTTTTTCCTCTTTTTCTTTCTCCATCAAGCTTCTTCCTGTGAGGCTTTGGACTCACTATCAGCGTTTTACGAAAGAGGGCTTTTTTATCCTAGAGCCTCTTTTAGAACTAGGTGGTATTACTTTATTTCTTTTAAATTAATTTCTACTGATGCACCCATATTCCAAATTGAAGCAATTATCTCTTCAACTGGTGTTGTTACTGGAACTGATATAATTCTTATAAGTTGTTTTGTAACTCCATTTAATACTTTAAATACTAATTCTTTCATTTCTTTTTACCTCTTTCTTAACTTTACAGCCTTATTATACTCTTATTTTTGTTATTGTCAATAACATTTTGTTATTTTTTACAACTTTTTTTAAAAAACTGATTGTCAACATTTTGCCAACAATCAGTTAGTTATGACTAATTATAATTAGATATTGTAAAATATAGCAATAATACTACAAGTAAGTAATTTCAATACTTATAGATACATATGGATATTATAAAATATAGACAACATACTACCAATTGTATTATTATCAAATTAATATGATGTAAGTAATTCCAACACCTCAAAGGGTGTTATTTTTAATTTTGTCAACGTATTGTCAACATTGAAAAATTTACGTTGTCAAGTTGTCAATTATGCTTACAGAGTTCCTACTTGCACCCAAATCATTATGAACATATACATTTAATGTCGTTTCAATTTTGGCATGTCCTAATCTTAATTGGACATCTTTTGCAGATGCACCATTTTGGATTAAAAGTGTAGCATGAGTATGTCTTATTTGATGAAAATGCACATCTATATTAAGTTGTTTACATACCTTAATTAAATATTGTTGTATGCTTGAGGGTCTAATATGTGATAATGAATCTCTTGTACATACTAAATGAGGGCATTCCTCCATCAACTCAACAGCATACTTTTGTTGTCTATCTCTCCACTCTTTTAACATATCAATTAGTTTTTGACTAACCAATATAGTTCTTATAGCATTTGGTGTTTTTGGTACTTGAAATTCAACGCCACCACCATCAAGCTCAACAGTTGTTTTATCGAATGTGATCATATTATTTTCAAAATCTATATCATCCCAAGTTAAAGCTGTTATTTCTCCTATTCTAGCACCAGTAAACCAAGCTATATAAAAAGGTATGTAATAATAGCTTTTAAGTCTATCAAGTATTAAATTAAATGTTTCATAGCTTATTACATCCACATTTGATTTTGAAGATTTTACCTTAACATATCTCATAGGATTACTATCAATAAATTCACAAGGGAATACTGCATAGTTTAAAGCACTATTTAATATCTTAGCAATAGTTAAAATATATCCCTCGGACAATCCACTTAATTTAAGTGTATTGACAAAATTATTGCATACAGCAGGTGTTACGGATTTTAAATAATGATTTTCAAAATAAGGTTTTAAATGATTTTTAGCAACGTTCCAATAACCAATTTGAGTATTTGTCTTTTTATTTATCTTAATTTCATTCTCAAACCAATAATCAATATAATCATTAAATAGTATTTTCTTTGGTTCTGAAATACAACCTTTATTATCATATTCAGCTTTGGCTTTAGTTCCAGCTTCTAAACATTCCTTTTTAGTTCTAAATCCACATTTGGAATATCTCTTACGTTTACCATTTACAGGACTAACTTCAAAAGAATATTCCCAGGTATTACCACGCTTACGTGTACTTATTTGTGCCATTTTTTAATTTTTACCTCCTTATCGGTAATAGTTGGTAACAGTTGGTAGCAGTTAGGTAACAGTTAAAATACTAAATGTTACCACTTTTAATATATTATTATATAATATATTAAGTTTCTAAAAGGTAACAGG
>SAMEA3663046__coassemble_1192_pt1 | contig 22907 bp, 27 predicted proteins | sample SAMEA3663046__metabat2_high_PE_005 | metagenome-assembled genome bin SAMEA3663046 (sample SAMEA3663046) | pig gut metagenome | biome: pig gut; feature: pig-associated habitat; material: faeces | place: France | collected 2012
TTGACATTATGAATAATATGTTATAAAATATTTTATTATAAAAATAATTTTATTTGAAAGTGAGGAATTTTATATGGAGAATAGTACAAAAGTTAGAAATGTAAAAAGTCTTTTAAGAGATTTAAATAAAGGAACATACAATTTAAATCATATTGTACAGAGGTCAGCTTCACAGTGGAGCAAAAAACAACAAGAATTATTATTAGATAGTATTATTAATAAAAATATTGTAATTCCTCAAATTGTTTTTGCAAAACAGGGTGATGATACTTTTGTAATTGATGGAAAACAGAGACTTACTGTTTTAGATGATTTTGTAAACAATGAAGAAAGTAAATTAAAATTTGAAGGCAAAAAATTCTCTGAATTAGATTCTGATATTAAAGATAAGATTCAAAGTGCAGAAATTACAACAATTACTTATACAGATTGTACAGATGCAGATATTTTTGAACTATTTGAAAGATATAATAATGGTGTATCACTTTCTGGTTCACAAAAGACTAGAAGTTATGCAACAATGCCAATTTTATCTAAGTTGGAAGAGTTAAAAGAAAATCCTTTCATGGAGAAATGCAATATTACAGCAGGACAAAAGAAGAAAGGAGAAGATGATATTGTTCTCCTTCAAGCATCAATTTTGATTAGTGGTTATAATTTTAAGGATTTTTCTTTTAAAACAATTGAAAATTACTTAAAAGAAGTAGAAGAAAGTGAAGTTTTAGCTTATTTAGATGAAGTTAATAACAATATGAATATCTTAAATAATTTTGTAGATGAAAAACAAAAGAATTTAAAGAAAATCAATCTCCCAATGATTCTTGCAACTGCGGTCGATACTGTTGAATATAAAGACAAATTAAATGATTTCTTATTAAATTATAAAGATAAAGAAGAATATAGAAGTCATTGTGTTGGTAGCACATCACAAAAAGAGCATGTTTTAGGAAGATTAAATTATTGGAAATAATGTAATAGTAAATTACTAGAAAGAGGGTATAGCAATATACCCTCTTTTGTGTTATAATATCTTCTGTATGCTATATTGGAAGGAGTAGACACAAATGTACAAGAGTATTGACCTTTTTGCTGGAATTGGTGGCATTAGATTAGGTTTTGAAAATGCTTTTAAAAATGAAATTGAAACAGTTTATAGTTGCGAATGGGATGAAGCAGCACAAAAAACATATAAAGCAAATTTTAATGATGATTTTGAAATTGCTGGAGATATAACTAAAGTTGATGAAAAAACTATTCCTTCTTTTGATATTTGTTGTGCTGGTTTTCCTTGTGTAGCCTTTTCGCTGGCTGGTAAGAGATTAGGATTTAATGACCTTTACAAAGGACAAAGTAGAGGTATTTTATTTATGGATGTTGTAAGAATTTGTGAATATCATAAACCAGCTGTCATTTTTTGTGAGAATGTAAAAAATCTAATAGACCATGATAAAGGACATACTTTTAAAGTTATTAGAGATGCCTTTGAAAATATTGGTTATAATCTTTATTATAAAGTCTTAAATAGTAAAGATTTTGGAGTACCACAAAACAGAGAAAGAATTTATTTAGTATGTTTTAGAAAAGATATTGATAGTAGTTCTTTTCAGTTTCCAATTGGAAATAAAGAGAAAGTTTGCATTAAAGATATTTTAGAAGATGCTCCAATTTCTCCAAAATATTATTTAAGTGATACTTATGTTGAAACTTTAAAAAGACATAAAGAAAGACATATGGCAAAAGGTCATGGTTTTGGGTATGAAATAAGGGATTTAGAAGGAATTGCTGGAACTATTGTATGTGGTGGTATGGGTAGGGAAAGAAACCTTATAATCGACCACAGGGAACATTCTATGGTACCTGTTACACATATTAAGGGTGAGATAAATAAACAAGATATAAGGAAAATGACACCAAGAGAATGGGCTAGATTACAAGGATTCCCAGATTCTTATAAATTAGTTTTAGCAGATACACATTTATATAAACAATTTGGAAATAGTGTTACTGTAAATGTAATAGAATCAATTGCAAAAGAGATTAAGAAGGTATTAGATAAAAATGATATTTAAAAATAAAGGTGAATGGAATGAATTATATGTAAGTTTTAGATTCTTAGCAACTGGAAGAATGGATAATGCAGATGAATTTGGAAATAAAACTGGAGATTATCTTGAAATTACAAAGATTTTTAGAGAAGATGATGATGGAACAAAATCTTATGTAAGAGATATTGCAACTAATAGTGTTAAAATTTTTGTAAGAGGTAATTATGTTAAATCTGTTTTATTTTCAGATTTTCATAATGCAGCAAATGATTTATTCTATTTTTTGAAATTGGGAAGAAATAGACCTCAAATTCAACAATTTTTACAACAAAACCCTAAAAACAGGCAAGGTTTTCCAATTCCAGAAATTGAAAATTTTATGAATGTAATTTTAATGAATACTGTTTCTCAAAGTTCTGCACATAAAGCAGATATTGAATTTGAAATAAAAGATATTCATACTGGGTCACAAAGTAGGGTGGCATATTCTATAAAATCTAATTTTAAGAATGGAAAGGCAACTTTAATAAATGCTAGTGCTGCGACAAATTTTGTTTATAAATTACATAACATGAATGATATACATATGAATAATATTAATTCTATATCTACAACAAGTAAAATAATAGATAGAATTAATTATATGAACATAAACAACATTCAAATGCAATTTGTTGGAACATTTAGACCTCTTGCAAAACAAAATTTAAGAAGAGTAGATACTATAATGCCAGAAATTTTGAGCGAACTTTTAAAGATTCATTATGTGACTGGTAAAACAAGTGTTAAAGAAGTTGTTCAAATTTTAACCAATGCAGACCCTTTTCAATATCAAGACCCTTATGCTTATATTTATAAATTTAAGAAATTACTTACTGCTTGCAGTTTGGGATTAGATATTGGTAAAAGATGGGATGGTTTAGAAGAAGCGACTGGTGGAATGATTATTGTAGATGATGTTGGAGATATTATTGCATTTCATCTTTATAATAGAAATTTATTTGAAGAATTTCTATTTAATAGTGTTAAATTTGAAAGAGGTAGTACAAGCAAACATAATTTTGCAATTGTTTATAAAGTAAATAATGATTATTATTTTAATTTGAACTTACAAATAAGATATTTTTAAGGAGATAATAAATGTATACAATAGAAGGAACTTATGAAGAATTAAAAAAATGTAAGGTAGATTTATTCAAATTTCATGAAGAACAAGAAATGATGTTTATAATAAAAGATGGTAAGAGATATAAAAAGGTACATTTTATAGTAAAAGATTATTTTGATGTAGAACAAGTAACTTATAGAAATAAATATAAAGAATTAAAAGCAAAACTAATTTTATTTAACTTAAGACTTATGGAAAAGATAAAAGAGTATTATAATACAAATGTTCATATTTTGTATTGTGGTAAAGAAGATGATGATTTATATTATTATTTCTTCTTAATATTTAAAAAAGATACAGATGAAGATTTAGTTAATAGAATTGCAACTGCAATTAAAAACTTATATCATTTTGAAGATTCTTTTGCTTTTAGAATTGAAAGGGTAGATACAAAAGATATGAATGATATTTTTCCTGCTACAGAAATAAAAGATGATGAAAAAGTATATTTATGTTTACTTGAGAGATAAGGGTGGATTATTCCACCCTTTTTAATTCATTAAAATCTATTTTTTTTAGGTTAGTGATTCTTGTTTTAAAGTTCTCATAAAAACCCCCTTTTTAGACATTATAAAAATTTTTTAAAAAAATTGCAAGTTTTTTGAATAAAAATATTATATAAATCTATAATATAGTAAACAATAAAATGAAAAGAGGGAAAAATATGAAACTAGAAATAAATAAAAAAAATCATTTAGTTCAACTCTTTGAAAATAATGGAGTTCTAATTATTGAGGGAACTTGGAAAGAGATTGAACTAAAATTACAAGAACTTATATATAATAAATGAAAGAGAGGAAATTAAAATGAGAAGAGATAAAGAAGAACATTTTTATGGAATTGAAAGTGTAGAACAATTTAAAGAATTTGATAGATTAAAAAAAGAAAGTATAGAAAGACATCCAGAAAGAACTGAACAAATTTTAGTAGATTTCTGTAATATGTGTTATAGAGATGATATGTTTAATTCTATAGATGTTATTTTAGAATTTAATGATTATGGAATAGATGAAAGAGAATTTTATAAAAAATATCACATGAATGAAAAAGGTATTTATCCTAGAGAACAAAAAGACCAAGATTTCTAAAAAGAAGTCTTGGCTTTTTTATTATAACATCTGTCTTGATGTATTTCACATTCTTATTCCAAATGGAGATTGTCAATCTCAATAGAGGTTTAAAATAAACCCCATAATTTTATTAAAACTTTCCTTTTTAATCTAGTCAATTAACTATCCTTTTTATTTATATCTAATATTATTGTACAAATTTAGTTTATAATTATAACTTTTATTTTTATTTGTACAATATTAATGTAAGAAATTACATTATAACAAGGTTAGTTTTAGAAAAGACTATATTTTAAAAGGAGATGTTACTATGACAGAGAAAAAAACAGGTTATCAAGTAGAAGTTAAAAAGGCATTTGAAAAAATTGAGGTTGGAGTTAAGGCAGTTTTTGAGAGTGAAAACTACAAAAATTACTTAAAAACAATTTCAAAATTTCACAAGTATAGTATTAACAATTCTATGCTTATTATGATGCAGTACCCATCTGCAAGCATTGTAACAGGTGCATCAAAATGGAAAAATGAGTTCAATAGGACCATCAAAAAAGGAGCAAAAGCAATTAAGATTTTAATACCACATCCATATAAAAGAGAAATTGAAGAAAATGGGGAAATGGTAGAAAAAGATTTTGTTTACTTTACCCTTGGTAATGTGTTTGATATTGAACAGACTGAAGGTGATGAATTTCCTTCTTTATGTAAAGATTTAGAAGAAAATTCACAAGAAACTTGGGATATGGTTAATGTTGTTACTAAAGTTAGTAAGTGTCCTATTTTTTACTGGAATTTGAAAGAAGGAAGTAAAGGATTTTATTCATTGAAAGATGATAAAATTGTAATTAAAAAGGATATGACAGCAGCACAAACTTTAAAAACATTAGTCCATGAAATTGCACATTCTAGGTTGCACAATATAGAAAATGATATTAGTAGACAACAAAAGGAAATTGAAGCTGAAAGCATTGCTTTTGTAGTTTGTAATCATTTTCATGTTGATACAAGTGAATATTCATTTGAATATATTGCATCCTGGAGCAAAGGGAAAGATAGCAAAGAGTTAAAAACTATTCTTTCTAATATTCAAAAACAGGCAAAAACTTTAATTTTAGAAATTGAAGAAGTTATGGAAAAGGAGAATTAAATATGAAACTTATTTTTGTTGGTACAGATAAAGAACCTTTTGTTTTAGATATGGAAGATGAACTTAACAACTTTCAATCTTTAGTTGGTGGACTTATAGAGGTCTATACAATTAAAACAAATAATAACAGGAGTATTGATTTCATTTTTAATGAAGAATATGAATATTTATTTAGTGAAATTAATAAGACTGTAATTACAAAAGAAGGTTATGTTATCAATGTAAAAGGTAATATTTTAGTAGTTGCAACTAATGAAACAACAGGAGAATTTGAAAGTCTAACAGAAGAAGAACTTAAATTTTATTTAACTTTTTTGTTAGATGACAAATTATTTATTTAAGAGGTGAAATATGGCAAAGTATTTAGATTTTAAATGGGAATTAGGAGAAGAGAAAGTATACATAACAATTAGTCAATATAGAAATGGAAATATATATGTAGGTCTTGGTCCAGATTTTTGTGATATAACAGTTAATGTTATTCCTTTACATCATTGGGAAGGAGCTGTTGATATTCCTAATTTAAAGGAATTAAGAGATTTTCTTATTAGAAATGAGATTGCACAAGATACTGGAAGGACAATAAGTAGTGGTTTTAATGAATATCCTATATTTAAGTTTAGTAGAAGAAAATTAGCTGAACTTAATAAAAAGGAATTACAAATTTATTTAGATAATTGCTAATATTTGTATAAAGTCTTTTCTAAAAAATAGAGTACCATAAAAGGTGCTCTATTTTTATATATAATCTTCAAATGATAATACATTTTTATGTTTATATTCTTTATTACAATAATTAATCATATGATTTTTAATACAATGATATGCATATGTTGAGAATTTTGTTTTATTTGGTTTATATGTAGATGCAGCTTTTACTAATCCAAGCATCCCTTCACTAATTAAATCATCTTTATCAATATAATAATATGTATATGCAAAATTATCATAATAAATGGAATAAACTAAATTCATATTATCTAATATGAGTTTTTCTTTATTCATTTTAATCATCTCCTTTTTATTATTATATAAAGTTAAAAAATTATTATTCAAAAAAAGCAACAGCCTTAAACTATTGCTTTTTCTTTTCTATATTTATATCCCCAAATTTCAATATAACCATTTTCATCAAGAATAAGATTAAAGATATTATCATTTTCAAAGTCTTTAAAACATTCTTTATATTCTACTGGATGAGAGTATAAAAGAAATTCTAAAGTCAACATTCTATTATTATAAAAAAATTCATCTTTTTTAATAAACATTCTATATAAAATAGTATAAATAGTTTCTTTAGATATTTTTTTATGTTGAAGTTTATTAATGGTTTTAAATTGTAAATCATTAATCATTTCTTTCTTAGTTAATTTATCAATATGATAATCACATTTTATTTCAAGAAAATCATAAAAATAATTTGTTAAAATATCTTGAATTGCTTTAATTTGGTGTCTATCAGATTTTTTACAAATATTTTCTTTTTTTATAAAAGATGAAATAGGAATAGTTTTATTATTTCTTAATCTATTAGATAAATTAAAATTAGTAATTTCTTTAATCATAATATCTAAAGTACAATGCATAGAAACATAAGCATAATTATCATATCCAGATTGAGCATATTTGAAAAACATAGGTCTAACTAATGCATCTTTAGTATCATAAATAATATCTTTTTCTCCATTTAAATATAAATCATATTCATCTTCATTTAATTTATTTTTTTTAACTTTAATAGGTTCTTTTTTGAAAATATCTTTTAAATCATCTCTAACTTTTTTTAATAATTTAGCACCATCAACTTTATATCTTCTTTTTGCTCCATCAATTTCACAATTAGATGCTACTGCTAATAAAGAAACATATTTAGGTATTCTATTATCTGTACAATTATTATCAAAGTAAATGGATTGTAGGAGAGCAGCAAGGTTACAAACCTCTCCAATAAGATTATTAGAAATCTTATAATCTAAATATGCAGTATCTTGTGTAGTTATTTTCTCCATTGGAATATTATTAATAGGTAATTCAAATTTAGGAGTTTTTTTATAAATATCAATTAATAATTGGTTATCAGTTACCCCTATACAATCTGAATCAAAGTCTGCACCATTCCATCTTGAAGTACAATCACTATTAGCATTATTAACTAAAATAACATTATCAGATAAAGTAAAGTATTTAATATCATCACAATAATATGTATTATTTAATAAACAAATATTACCTGCTGAAATATGAGGATTTCTATAAGTAAATAATTGAGTATTTTCTTTATATTTTGTTGTATAACAATCATATTTATTAGGTAATGGATTAAATGGTAATTTAGCAGCTGTTCTTATTAATCTATCAGGTAAAGAAATCATAATATGATAATCAAGGTTTCTTACTTTCAATTTACCAGCTTTTAAATTTTTTACATATGTTGCAATTACTTTTCTTCTAAATTCTTTAAACATTTCAGTATATTGGAAATCAGAGTTCATATTTAACATTGAAATAATAAAGTTTTTAGTTATATCATTTGTATTATCTGATATATGATGTTTAAATACTTCTAAATCAGTTTTTAATAAATATATATATTGAAATTCATCTTGTAATAATAAGTTTAAATCATCTTCATTTGCTAATATGCTATTTAAAACTTGATATGTAATTTGATTATAATATTTACCAAATTTTGAAGGTTTATCATTTTTTACTACTCCCCAAGTACTATTAATATTATTTAAATAATAATCCCAAGTTTCTTTCATATCATTATGAAAGTATTTTTTGAATTTAAATAATTTAATGGAAGATGGAGTTAATATTAATAATGGGTAATTATCTTTATAAAATTTTTTACCAAACATATCTTCAAAATATTCAACATTATTATCTATCATAAATTGAAGAATATTAGTTTCTAATGTACAACATTTAGCAAAATTATTTCTTAATAAATCAATAGAATGTCCTGTTGTTAAGGTTATATCTTTTAAACCTTCACCATCAAAAATACAATTTTCAATATCAAAATATCTTGTATTAACAACTGGCTCATCATTTTCATTAAGTTCAACTACATCACCATAAATAGTATATGGATAATTTTCATCATTAACTAAACAAATTCTATCATTTGGTATATCAATAGTTGTAATAATAGAGGACATTACTAAACTTTCATAAGCATTTAATGCACACCAATCAACATTAGTATCATTTTCAATTTCTTTTATATTTAATCTTAAATAATTTAACATTGATTTTTTGTATTCAATATTAATGAAAGTGCAAGCTCCATTTTTTACTTTTGCTGGTGTATGAGTTAATTTTTCATATGTAATATCTTTTCCAAATACATTTAAAGTAAAACCATTTTTATATAATTCATCTCTTAATTGTTTCACACTTTTTATTGTTTTACCATATTTGCCTTTTACTTTTTTTGCTTTAGAATTTTCTATTATAATAGCATCTTCATCTTTGTTAATTTCTTTTAAAGATGAATCAAATTGTACATTTATAATATCAAAAGTTATATATTTGTCTAATTGCTTATTATATTCAATTTTTAATAATTGTTTCATCATTTCTATACTATATAAACTATATGGAATAGTACCAATTATATATTTTTCTAAATTATATTTATTAATTTTAAAATCATTATTTACTAATTTGTTTGCTTGTATATTTAATATTTTAATGTCATTCATTTTTATCTTCTCCTTTATTTTTATCTATATAATTATTATATAAAGTAGTAAAATATTTATTCATAAATTACACACTTTTGCTAAAAATATTTGAATAATTAAAGGAATTTAATAGGTACTCATGGGGATTAATTTCCTATTGTTTTTCATTTAATTTTTTCCTTTTCTTTTTCGCAATATATAAGGTTGATGGGCTTTTTGTATAAAAAGTCCTTTGACTTTTTTTGAGAATTAAAGAGGTGATAAAATGAAAATATTAGCATTAGACCAAAGTACTATATCAAGTGGTTATAGTATATGGAATGAAAAGGGTACTTTATTAAAGAGTGGAGTTATAAAGGCAAAAGATATAAAAGAAATGTATTTTTCTTTATTAGAATTAATAAAGGAAATAAAACCTAAAAAGGTAATAATTGAGGATATATATTATAGTCCTAAAACAGTAAATAATTTTAAACCATTAGCAAGATTGCAGGGATTGATAATGTCAATATGTTATCAAAAGAAAATAGATATAATCATAATCACTGCAAATGAATGGAAAAAGGCATTTGGAATAAAACAAGGCAAAACAAAAAGAAATGAACAAAAACAAGAATGTAAACTCATAGTTGAAGAAAAGTTCGGAATAAAAGTAGGTACTGATGAATCAGATGCCATAGGTATTGGTTCATGGTATTTTACATCAAGAGAGTAGGAAATTTCTACTCTCTTTTTTTTATGACTTCATTAGTTTAATTGGAAAAACCTAAAAGATATAAGTTCAAATCTTATATGAAGTAATAGACCACCATTAAGTCTTAAAAGAATGAGTTATAGTCGCCAGACTTTAAATGAGAGGAGAAAACCTAATGGAAACAAATACAGAACAAGTAGTAGAGCAATCTACACAAAAACAAGTTGTAGAGGAAAAAGCAACTAATAATAGTTCATTTGATGCAGATGCTTTCTTTGAAAGTTTATCTAAAAGAGCAGATGATTTCTTCACAAATAATGCAAGTAAACAATTAGAAAAGAAATATGGAATGAGTGAAGATGCAATCAAATCTTTAATCAATGAACACAAAGCTAAACAAGGTAATGATATTGAAACATTAACAAAAGAAAATGAAACTTTAAAAAATGAAATTAAAAATATTAAGAAAAATGAAGTTATTAATAATGTTTTAAAAGAATTAGATGTTAAATCTGATAAGACAAATTTTGTTTTAAAATTAGCAGATTTAGATGATGTTTTTGATGAAAATAATGAAGTTGATGCAAATAAAGTAAAAACTTCTTTAGAAAATGTTTTAAAAGAATTACCAGAATTTAGAAATAAAAAAGAGCCTGATTTTGGTACATTCCAAACAGGAAAAGAAACTAAAAAAGTAAAAGATGAAGATTTATTTAATTTTAATTTTCAAAAAATTAGATAATAAATTATTGAAAGGAGATAATAAACAATGGCTTTATTAAATTATGCTGAACAATATTCAAGAGCTTTAGCTAATTCATATGCTGGTTCTTTATATTTTGGTGATTTATGGACCGCACCTAATAAAGATGTATATAAAATAGTTAATGCTAAAACAATTCAAATTCCAACATTAGAAGTTGGAGATTTAGAAGATGGTGATAGAGACACTATTGGAACATTTAAAAGAAACTTTAATAATGATTTTGAAACAAAAGAGTTAAAAGGTCATAAAGTATGGGAAACATTAGTACATCCAAAAGATATAGAACAAACTAATTATGTTGCTACTATTGGAAATATTACAAAAACTATGAATGAAACAAAGAAATTTCCATATATGGATAGTTTAGCTTTAACATCTATTTATAATGCTACTAAAACAGTTAAATCTGCACAAGTAGAAACACTTGAATCTGATTTAACAATTGATACAGTTTTAACTAAATTTGATGAATTAATGGATAAGATGGATGAAGCAGAAGTTCCTATGGTTGGAAGAACTTTATATGTAGATACTGCAACTAAAACATTAATTGATAATTGCAAAGATATTTATAGAGTATCTGGAACTAAAGTATTAGGAAGAGCAATTTCAAGAATTGATGAAGTAGAAGTTAAAGCAATTCCATCTAATAGAATGAAAGTAGCAGATGGACAAGTTAAAATGTTTTTAATTCATAAATCTGCTATTATTCCAGCTATCAATTATGAATTTGCTGGTTTTGATACACCAAAAGCTGTTACTGGTGGAAAATATGTTTATTTTGAAGAGTTCTTTGCTGATATGTTTATTTTAAATAAGAAAGTTGATGCTATCGCTTTTGTAATTAAAGGCAATGTATAATTGAAAGTAGGTGAAATTCTATGGGATATGTAAGTTATGAATATTATATCTCAAAATATAATCATTTAAAAGATTTAGATATTAATGATATTCAAATTCTTTTAGATGAGGCTTCTAATGATATTGATATTCTTACATTTAATAGAATTAGAGCCAAACAATTTGATAATTTAACAAACTATCAAAAAGAAAAAATACAAACAGTAATATGCGAATTAATGGAATTTCACTATAATAATAAAGATTTTTTGACAAGTATATTTAATCAATATAATGTTAATGGTACTGGTTTTGATATGAATAATTCTAATTACATAATTTTAAATGGAGTACCAATTTTAAAAAATACTTATAAAAAATTGGAACAAACAGGATTAACTTATAGAGGGGGTAGATATTAATGTTATATTCTATGCCCTCTTTAAATTTGCCAAAGGTAGTCCCATCTAATCCAGATGAATTTTATAAAATCCCAATTAAAGGGAAAATTTATTCAGATGAAATGGGAGAATATGGAGAAAGTATAGTAATTGGAGAATTTAAAGGATTATGTAATTATCAAGAAACAGCAAGAAGAGTATTTTCTTCTACTGGAGTTATTTCTAAAGTAATTGGTACTTGTGAATTTAATTATGATATTTTACCTCAAGTTGAAACCATTTATTCAGGAGAAGTTGAAATATTTGGTAATATAAGAAATATTTCAAATTGTACTAAAGGTAGAGATAATAATGGAAATGTTATCTATACCAGATTGGAATTAGAATAATGGGTAAAATCACTATTAATAAATCTGTATATTCAGATATGGAAAAAGCATTAAAAAATTCTATGTTAATTTTAAAACAAACAATAGAAGAAGATGAAGAAATACCTTTTCAAACAGGTGAATTACAAGAAAGTGGTACAGTTATTAAAATTAATAATGATACATATAGATTAGAGTATACAGATGATAATGCTGAAACTATTTATTATTTTTATCCTGAAAATGGATGGCATACAGAACAAGGAGACCATGAATTTCATAATGGTAAAAGACATAAGGACTGGAATGAAAATGCTAGAAGTAGATGGTTGGATGCCTATATCAATCATCCAGATGTTTTACTTAATATTTATATTGATTGTTTAAAAGGAACTGCTAATTGGCTTTTTTAAGGAGAGATTTATATGTTAGTTAGTGATGTAAAAGACTTAATAAAATCTCTCAATATATTTGATAATGTTAATTATTATTGTGGGATTTTAGATAATAAAAAAGAAAAATCATTAGGGTTTTATAAAGAAGATTCTAATGAAGAAACTATTAATATTAATGGTTTACCTTTATCTATTAAAGGAAAACAAATTCAAATATTAATTCATTGGAATAAAAATTATAATGAAACTGAACAAGCAGCTATTTCATTATATAATGCATTACAAAATTTTAATAAAACTATTAAATCTAATGGTGGTTATAGTTTTAAAAACTATAAAATTTATTATTTAGATTTATTAGATAATGAACCTTTAGATTATAAGAAAGACCCTGTTACTGATACAGGAGTTTTTCAACAAGGTATTAGATTTAGATTGATTTATGTAGAGGATTAGTCCTCTACTTTTTTTTATATTTTTTGGAAAGGAGTATAAAGCAATGACTGAAGTATATATGGGATATGAATGTGATGTAAAAGTAAGTCTTACTGGAACTGCAGGTGAAGCAGATTCATCTATTTCTGATGTAACATCTGTTTCTTATTCAACTTCTACAGAAAAAGATGAATGGTATGCATTTAAAAATAGAGGTAAGAAAACTTCTATTATCACAGGTAGAGAAGATAGCATAAGTGTAACAGCTAAAGCTGTTAAAAATGATGAAGCATTAAAATACTTAGTAAAAACTGGTTTAACTAAAACTGGTTCAGATGCTATGACAAATGTTTCTTTAACCATTCCTATGGGATTTAAAATTGCTGGACCTGCTATTATTGAAGTTTCTAATCCAGGAACATCAGAAGGTAATAAGGTTCCAGATGTTGAAATTAAATTAACATTTAGTGGTGACTATGCAGTTACTGATACAGAAGTAGTATCACATTAATATCATAAGAGGGGTTTAAAATAAACCCTTCTTTTTAAATTTGAAAATTATCAAGAAAAGGAGATTTTATAAAATGAGCAAAATTGAAAATAAAATATATGAATATAATGCACAACCAAAAGAAAAGAAATATTTAAAATATAATGGAAAAGAATATTTGATTAATACTGGATATAAAACATTAAAGAAAACTACTAAATTATTATCTAAAATTGATAATTTAGAAGATAATGAAGCTATGGATGAATTAGAATCTGTTGTAATTTCTTTAATTGGAGAAAAAGCATTTGATGCTATTTCTAATAATCCAGATTTTGATTATATGGAATTTACTAAATTAATTAAAATTATTATTGGAGCTATTCAAGGAGTAGAGCCAGAAGATATGGATGAAGATTTTTTTCAAGAAATTGAAACAAAATAGTATTTGTTATTTTGATATTAATGAAGATTGGAATTTAATTGTAGGTTCTTTTTCTAAAGTTCATAATATCAGATTATCTTGTCTATCTGATGAAGATATGGATGGTGCTGAATTTTTAAACTTATTATATGAATTATTAGCAACAGAATGTTCTTTTTCTAATATTGTTCAAATTAGAAGTACTCCACCAGAAAAATTTAATGAATTAAATAGTGCTCAAAAAGATATTTGGTTAGAGTGGAGACAAAAACATCCTGAATGTGTTGTTCATACTAAAAAATTAACATTAGAAGATTTATTTGGAGATGAGGATTAATCATCTCCATTTTTTTTGTTGAAAGGAAGTGATTATATGGCTAGTGCAGGTAGTATTTATTTTGATGCCAAATTAGATACTAAAATCTTAAAAAATCAAATTAAACAATTAAGCAATTCTATTTTAACTATTAATATTAAACCTAAAATATCTAAAGGAGATATTCAAAAACAATTAAATAATATTACTAAAAATGGTTCTTATCATATTAAAGTTAATGTTGATGCTGGTAAAATAAAAAATCAATTAAATAATATTTCTAAAAATAATAGTTTTTTTATTAAAGCAAATATAAAACTTGATGCTCAATCTATTCAAAAACAGTTAGATAGTTATTTTAAAAATAATGGTATTAATATTAATCAAAATAATAATAGTAGTGTAAATAAAGCAATTGCAAATTATAAAACATTTGAAAGACAATTAGCTAGAACAAAAAGAACAATTAATAGTTTAAGAGATAGTTATAAAAGTTTAAATTTAGCAAATACTTCTGCTAATATCAATAAAAAAATAAGATATATTGATAAAGAAATTGCTAAAAATAAAGAATTAATAAAAACTTCAAAAGCTGTTCTTAATGCAGATAAAGATAGGAATAATTTAACTAATAAACAATCAGAAGCTATTAAGAAACAAATAAATGAAACTAGTAAATTAAATAAACAACTACAGCAAACAAAAGCTAATATGCTAATGCAAAGTAAAAATATGGCTAAAAAAGAACAATCTGCTACTAATTTAGCTAATGGTTTTGGTGGAGTTTCATCTATTATAGGTAATTTAGGTAGTGGTAATGGTATTATTCATACTTTAACTAGTATAGGTCAAATAGGGGGTAGAGCATTAGCTACTGCTATTGGAACTGGTCTTAGTGGTGGTAATCCTATTATAGGTCAAGCTGCAGGACAAATTGTTTCTTCTATTATTGGAATTTTAGGAAGTCTTGTTAATTTAGTTGCTAATATTGTTAAAACTATTATTAGTGTTTCTGTTAAATTAATTAAAACAGGGATTGCTGTTATTAAAAATTTAATTAAAAGTATAGTTGATACTATTAGGGATTTACCAAGTACTATAAAAAAAATAGTATCTAAACTAGGAAATATATCTTTTTCATTTAAAATGATTGCAGCATCTATTAATTATGCTAAAAATGTTTTAAATCAATTTATAGGTATTATTTCTCAAAAATTTAGTGCTTATGGCATTCTTTCTTTTATTCAAGATTGTTTAGAGATGGGTTCATCTTTAACTGAACAATACCATATTTTAAAAGTTGTTACTCCTTCTTTTACTGAATATAATAATGCTCTTGCTCAATCTTCTCAATATTCAGAGTATATGAGTACTGTTACTGAAAAATTAGGTATTTCTACTGTTAATGCTACTAAATACATAGCTGGTTATGCTTCTATGTGGAAATCTTTAGGTGTTTCTAGTTCAGATAGTATTACTGAAATGTCTAAATCTATGTTGCAATTAACTTCTGATATTTCTTCTTTTAAAGACTTAGATTATGCAGATGTTTATAAATCTTTAAAATCTGTTATTTTTGGTGGTCAAACTAGAACAGGATTAAATTTAGGTGTAGACATTTATGTAGAATCTATGAAGAAATATGCTGAAAGTGTAGGTAAAACATGGGATAACTTAGATGGTGCTGGTAAAGCTGCTTTAAGACTTCAAAAAATTATGGGTGATTTAAAATTCATGTATGGTGACTTTGCTAAGACATCTTATACATGGGCTAACCAACAAAGATTATTAAAAGAGCAATTAGTAAACTTAAAATCTATAATTGGTGAAAATCTTATTATGGTTTTTAATGTTTGGTTGATTTTACTTAATAAATGTATTAGTGCTTTAGCTACATTATCTAGTGCTATTAATGGATTTCTTAAAGCTATTGGTTTAGGTAAAGTTCTTCAAAGTGCTGGTGGCTCTATTTCATCTGCCTTAGATGATGAAACCGAAGCTTTTAATAATGCTGCTGATAATGTGGGTAGTGCAGGAAGTAGTGCAGCTAAAAAGATTACAAGAAGTTTATTAGGTTTTGATAAATTATTAAATAACCTTTCAGATGATAGTGATAGTGGTTCATCATCTGGTGGTGGGGGTGGCTCTAGTTCTGCAGGGTCTTTAATAGGAATAGATAATTCTAAAGAAGAAGTTAAAAAAGTTAATAATTTAGTGACAAAATCTATTGATAATTTAAAGAAAAGTCTTAAAAAAGTAACAAAATTCTTTAAAACTTTATGGAATGATTTTAAAACCTATTTTGCTAATCCTTTTGCAGAATTTTTACAAGGTGAAAATGGTATTCCTAGATTAATTAATAATATTGCAAAACTTATTGATAGTATTGATTGGAAGAAACTTAATAAAGTTTTTAAAGATTGGTTTAAATCATTAGAACCTCTTGCAGAATTCTTTGTTAATGTAGGTCTTGATATTCAAGAATATTTTATTAATCCTTTAATTACTTTCTTTATGAATAATATATTACAAGGTATTATTACAACTCTTACAAAATTTAATAATGCTGTTGATTGGGATAAAGTAAGAAAAGGTATTCAAACTGTACTTAAAGCATTAGAACCTTTATTAAAAACTATTATGTCAGCTGGTTTGTGGATTTTTGAAAATATTCTTGAACCTATTGGTGAATGGTTCTTTAATAGTGTATGGCCTAAATTATCTAAAGTTATTGCTAATACTTTTTCAACTTTACAAACATTATTTATTGCTTTAAAACCTTATTGGGATGAATTTTTCAATGATTTCTTAAAACCATTTGGTGAACTTATTGGTAGTTTATTTTTAAAGAAACTTGATAGTATTAATAAATGGTTAGAAAACCTTAAAAAGAATTTACAAGATGAAACATGGGTTAAAAATAATTTTGGTTTCTTATCAGATGATATTGAACAATTAAAAGAAGATTTAGCTAATTTTGATATTAGTGCTATCATTAAAGATTTATTTAATGTTGCTATTGATATAATTAAAAATGCAGATGAAAAATTTAATATTTCTGAAAACATTAAAACTATGCTTAGTCATGTTATAGATTATGTTAAAAAGGAAATTGCACCATATGTTATTAGGGGTCTTAAATCTCTTTGGAATGATTATATTGTACCTAGTTTGCCAGGTCTATTTGAAAAAGCAAAAAACATTATTTGGAATATTGTACAACCTATCATTGAATTAGCATTTACTAAAATGTATGAATTTATATGGAAATTTTGGTGGGATATTCTAACACTACAATTTTTTGCTAAACTAGCTAAAGCTATTTCTACTGCAATTGTAAAAGCAATTGGTGGACTATTTGGTATAAATAGTAAAGAAGAAAAGAAAACTAAAGGATTAGGTGAAACTATTGTTACTAGTATGATTAATGGTTTTGTTAATTTCATTAAAAGTGATAGTATTATTCAAACTATTGTAAAAGCTATTAAAGGTGCTTTTGATAAAGCTGTTAAATTAGTTAATTTTGTATTACCTGATATATCATTTAATAAAAATAAAACTAGTTCTAATCCGAATGATTCATCTCCTATATGGTCTACTAAATCTATTGCAACTAATATCCCAGCTTTTGCTAATGGTGGTTATGTACATCATTCTCCAGGTGGTTCTCTTGTTAGAGTTGCAGAAGCAGGAGAAGATGAACATATCTTTGGTGATAGAAAGTTAAGACAAGTTATTCAAGAAGAACTTGGAAATAATAATTCTCAAGTTCCTATTGTTTTACAAATTGATGGTAATACTTTAGGTACTTGGATGATTGATTATATTAAAGGTGAAGCTAAAAGAACTGGTAAAACTATTATTTAAGGGGGGTGTGATATATGAAAAGAACTAATAATGATTTATCTGTTAAATGGGGAAGTATCACATTCCCCTCTGAATTTATTGATATAACTACTTATAAACCTTCAACTAAAAAAATTACTTCATCTGATAGTGGTAGAAGTAAGGTTACTGGTTATATGGTTTTTAGTGTTGTTGCTATTAAGGAAACTTTAGATTTTACTCTTAAAGGGCTAAGTGATGAAACTTTAGCATCTATTAAAGAATATGCTATTAAAACTAAAAATGCTAAATGTACTTATCCAGCTGCTAAAACTGGTGGTCCTACTAAAACTTGTAATATGTATATTGGTTCAGATTTAAATGAAGAAATTCAATGTGTTGAACCTGATGGCTCTATTATTTGGCAATTACCTATTAGTCTTGTTGAAATGTAAAGAAAGGGAGTGATTAATATGGGAAAACTTAGTTATTCTTTTAGTAATGGTCTTATTTTAGATGATAATAGAATTTATGACCAAAAACTTCAAGGAACTGCCACTAATAATACTTTATGTTTTGGAACTATTGCTAGTACTTATTTAGAATTAACTTTAGATAATAATGATTATTTCTTTGATAATTATTCTTTTAAAAATTGTTATATTAATGTTTATGATGATAATGTAAAGAAAATGAAATTATATATTGATAGTGCAAAGATAAATAACAATCTATTAACTATTAAGGCTTATGATAAATTATTAGATTTGGATAAAACTTGGATTCCTTGTAAAACTCCTATTACTTTATATAATTTTATTTCAGATATTTGTAATCAAGTTGGTATTAATATGTTTGCTTTTAATTTAATTAATGCTGGTTATAGAATACATAATATTGATGAATTAAAAGGTAAGACTTGTAGAGAATGTTTATCATATGCACTTGAATTATGTGGTACATATGCTTATTTAAATTCTAATGAACAATTAACTTTTAAATGGTTTGATTTTAATAAGGTTAGAGATATTGATATTTCTAACCTTATTGATTATAGTTCAGATTATGAATTAAGTACTATTGATAATGTTTATTTTGTTAGAGGTAGTAAAGTTTATTCAAGTAAAAAGAAACCTAAAGGTAGTATTTTTTTAACTAAGGATAATCCTCTATTGAAAGAAGCATCATCTAAAAAAGTTAATTCTATTATTAAAAATTTATCAACTCAAATAGGTTTTTCCTATTTGCCTTGTAATATTAGTACTATTGACTTTTTTACTTATAATATTGGTGATGTTGTAAGTTTTACTGATGAAAGAGGAAATATTAGAAATGCCCTTGTATGTACTGTTGAATATAGTGGTTATAATTCTTGCAATATTACATCTGTTAATGTTGATGAAAAAGATATTACTACTAATGAAACTGATAATAGTTCAAATTCTTCCACATCAAGTAGTGGTTCTTTTTCTTTTTATAGAAAAATGAATAATTCAGATATTGAATATAAAGAGTGTTCTGAAAATACCCAAATTCAATATTTCTTAAATTTTAATATTGAAGATGCTTTTGATACTATTCAAGCTATTGTTAATAATAAACCTTATAAATACTTTAATGTTCATAATGGTAATAATACTATTGCATTAATGCTTAAAGGTGATTTGATAACAGATAGTACCACTTCAATAGATATAGTTACTGATAATGTTTTAAATGATATTGAATTAGATACTATTTATAGTGATTGCCTTGTTATTGAATATGATGAAGAAGATGAAAATATTGAAATTGGAGAAAAAGAAATTTCTATTCCTGATGGATATTTCTTTAGAGATTTGAGTTCATTATATTATAATACTGCAATTATGGGATGGAGATATTCTGCTAATAGTAATGTAGAAGCTCTTTATTATTTGGAAGGTGAAGGACATTTAACTAATAATGATAATGATTATTCTCCTGAAATTTATACTACTAAAATGAAAGACTTATATAAAGATTTAAGAGATAGTAAACATTATATTAGAATTGGTTTAAATGGTTCTATTACTGATTATGATAAAACTATTTATAATTATAATAATAGTGGTTTAGAACTTAAAAATCATCTTATTTATAAAAAGAAACATAAAAATGAAAGTGATAGCAAATTTAAATATTATGCATCTACTAATGGAATTATTGAAGTCATGGATGGTGATGTTATTCAATTTGGGTTTTTGTGTAAACCAGGTCATGAACCAAATTTTAGTCAATTTGATAATCTGGAGGTTATTGTTTCTAATCTTGATGAAAATATAACTTGTGCTAAATGTGATTATCTATTCTATGTTGATACTTTTAATTGGGAAAATAGTACATTAAAAGTTATGAGACCTATATTTAATAATTCAGTTTCTAGTAATCCAGATTTATTTTATAATAATCATTTCTTGGGTGATTATTATGATAATTCTAATATTGTTAAATTTAATGATGATAATTCTATTACCTTTAATTTAGGTGAAAGAGGTGGTAGAAGTATATTTGCTTATAGAGAATATACAACTAAAGGATATAAGAATGTAAAGAGTACCTCTTAATTGAGGTACTTTTTTATACTTTGAAAGGTGGTGATAATGATGGAATTAATTAATAGTGTACTTACAGACCAAACAAAGATTTTAAGTATTATTGTTGTTGTTATTTTAATTTTAGAAATGCTAAGTGGAGTACTTGCTGCAATTAAAAATAAGGAACTTGATAGTACAAAATTTAGAGAAGGTTTACTTTCTAAAAGTGGCTATTTTGTTCAAATTGCATTAGTTTTTCTTGTTTCAATAATGATTTCAATGCCTTATTTACTTTATGCAGACCTTTTATGGATTGCTTGTAGTGAGGGGGTATCTGTTTTAGAAAATTTAAGTAGAATGGGTGTTCCAATTCCAGAATTTGTTAAAAATGTTTTAGGAAAAACTAAACAAAATACAGAAGATGAAATGAATAAATAAAAGTGGTTTTTGGAGTAGTGTAACAACTACTCCTTTTTTTTATTGTCAAAAATAGGAGAGTGGTAAAAGTGACAATTAATAAAGATTATCCTTGTAATAAAGGAAATTATGGAAATAAAAGAAGTTTAAAATCTATTAAATATATTGTGTTACATTATACTGCAAATAAAACAGATAAAGCAATAAGTAATTGTAAATACTTTCAAATAGGTGGAAGAAATGCATCTGCCCATTATTTTGTAGGTGATGATGGTATTTATCAAAGTGTAGAAGATAATTATATTGCTTGGTCTGTAGGTGGAAGTAGATATACTAACTATAAAACTACAGGTGGTGCAAAATTTTATGGTATTTGCACTAATTCAAATAGTCTTAACATTGAAATGTGTTCTCAAAATGGAGTAATTACAAATAAAACTCAAAATAATGCAATAAAATTAGTAAAATTCTTAATGAATAAATATAATATTCCTATTTCTAATGTTATTAGACATTTTGATGTTACTGGTAAAAATTGCCCTGGATGGGATGGATGGAGTAATAATGGTTTTTCAAAATGGAATACATTTAAATCTAAATTAAAAAGTAATAATGTAAAACAAACAACTACAACTAATACAAATAATAGTTCTTATAAAGTGAAAATTACAGCAGATGTTTTAAATGTGAGAGCAGGAGCTGGTACTAATTATAAAGTAATAACTCAAATAAAGAAAAATCAAGTTTATACTATTGTAAAAAATCAAAATGGATGGGGTAAATTGAAAAGTGGTGGATGGATTAATTTATCTTATACTACAAAAATTTAAAGATAATGCATTTTTTTAGTTATATTTATTTTTATATTGCATATACTATAATGTAGTTATTAATAAATAATATTTTTCATATTTAATTTTTACCTTTCTATTTAAAATATAAAAATGAGTAGGTCATTTGACTTACTCATTTTTTTTTGTAATAAAGAGAAAAAAATTATGAAAAATAAACTATTACAAAATAATAGATTATTAGCTATTTAAAAATGATAGTACCTAACAAGTCTTTTTTATCAATCCAACCTACCATTCTACTATCATATGAATGGTCTTTATTATCACCTTCAACAAAAACTTGTGAATCTGTTATCTTAGTTACCCTTTTAATAACATAATTATCACTAAAATAAATTAAAGGTTTTATAATAACTATATCTCCAATTTCTGGAGATTTATTTAATGTGTTTACTATTAACATATCATTTTGTTTTAAAGTGGGTTCCATTGAACAACCTTGAACAAATACTAATCTAAAATGTATTAAAATAAATATTAATATTAAATAAAAACAAATATTTTTTATAATCTTTTTCATAAAAATCACTTCCTTATATTTGTATTATACAAAAATATTTATTAAAAGTCAATAAAAATATTAAATATTTATTTAATTTATATATTTTGTGATTAAATTGAGAATATATTAAGATAGTGCCTATTTGCCATTTTAAGAGATTTTGAGAGGTTAATTTAGAAATACTTATGAAATGAGTTTAAAAGGCTAATTTAGGCAAAATATGAGGTTATAGAGGTATAATATGAGATAAAGAATAATAGGATTAAAAGAAAATTATATAAAGTACCCCATGAAGAGTAAGAGAGGGCTTAAATTAGTAATATAGTAATATAAGGTATGAGTAAAGAGGTTTTCTTCCACCTTCAATTTCTTTTCTTACCCCCTATCTTTCTTTAACTTTCTCTTAAAAACATCCTCTGTTCCTTAAAAATATCTTTTTCTTTAATTTCTTCTTTAAATCTTCTTCTATAATTCTTTATTAAAAAATTTTTCTTTATTATTTCTTG
>SAMEA3663046__coassemble_1198_pt1 | contig 22516 bp, 31 predicted proteins | sample SAMEA3663046__metabat2_high_PE_005 | metagenome-assembled genome bin SAMEA3663046 (sample SAMEA3663046) | pig gut metagenome | biome: pig gut; feature: pig-associated habitat; material: faeces | place: France | collected 2012
GGGAACACCTACCTGCACCCCTTTGCTTAAAAAAAACTCCCACATCAAGAGAAAGGAGATAACATAACATGCCAACACCAACAAAACCATTTGTAGTTCTTACTTCAGAAAAGAAAAGTCATAGAACCAAAGCAGAATTAAAAGCCAGAAAAGAAGGCGAAGAAGCATTAAAAAGTAATGAAAAAATAAAACCAAAAAAAGAAGTAAAAAAGAACAAAATCGCACATAAAGAATTTAAAAGAATAGTAAGTTTACTAGAAAATATAGATAAGGCAGATGCATTATATGAAAACGTAATTAATCGTTATGCATTGTTATATGCTGAATGCTATGAGTTTGAAGAAAAAAGAGAGGAATTTTTTGAAAAACTAGAAGAGGCAGAAAGTGATTTAGATTTAGAAGATGAATGTTCTTCAAAAAGGGAGTATTACAGCATAATAAATTCTTTAGAAAAAAATATTATTGATTTGGACAAACAAATTCAAAATAAAAGAAGATTAATGTTTGATATAGAAAAAGAAAACATCATGACAATAGCTTCACAATTAAGAAGTATTCCTAAAAAAACAGATAAAAATGAAAGCGATCTTCTTAAAGTGTTAAGAGGTGAGGCATAATGCTTTTAGAACAAGCAAAAAAATATGCTGAAGATTGCATTTCTGGCAAAGAAATTACTACATTTGAAGTAAAAACGCAATGTGAATGGTTCTTAGAGGATTTAGAAAAGCAGAAGAACGAAAGTTATCCATACTATTTTGATGAAAAACAAATAAAAATAATAGAAGGAGTTTTAAGATTACTAAATTATGCGACAGGATTAAACAATATTGTAGGAAAAAATATATTAGAAGGTTTGGAAAATTTCCAGGCTTTTTTTATTGCAAATATTTTTGGATGGAGATATAAAACAGACTCTAAAAAATATAGATATAGAGAAGTTATTTTATTTATAGCAAGGAAAAATACAAAAACATTTCTAGCAGCATTAATTTTCATAATATTAATGCTAACAGAAAGCGAATATAGTGAGTTTTATTCGATATGTTTAGATAGAGATTTAGCAGGTGAAGTAAAAAAGGCTATTGCACAAATATTAAACGTTAGCCCATCAGTCAGAGATTATTTTAATATTCCAAAAACATTAAGTGGAAGGCTTGAATGCACTTTAACACATAGCTTTTATCAGCCACGTACTGCAGAGGCAAACAGAAACAATTCGATAAAACCGTCAGCTTTTATTGCGGATGAATATGGTGCAATGAAAGACAACTCAAATGTTGGAGCAATGAAAACTGGACAATTAAGTGTTAAAAATCCACTAATGTTCAAGTTGACAACAGCTTATGCAGAAGACAAATCTATTATGCTTGATGAACTAGAGTATTTAAAAAAGATATATAAAGGATTAGAAACAGACGACAGATTGTTTGCATTAGTATATTATGCAAGTGAAGAGCATTTGTGGGATGATGTAGGGTTACAGATGGCGAATCCTTTAAGAGTAGAAGAAAATTACGAAGAAATACGAGACAATAGAAAAAAAGCACTAGCAAAACCAAGTGAAAGAGAAGAATATTTAACAAAAAACATGAATTATTTTGTTCCGAGCAACAGTGGAGAGGCTTATATTGAATTGGACAAACTTAGACAATGTAGAAATATAAGAGGAACATTCGACTGGAGAAACAGAGATGTATATTTAGGTCTGGATTTAGCTATGTCAAATGATAATACTTCTGTTTCAATGGTAACGCTTGAAGATGATGTAATATTTGCTAAAAGTTGGGCTTTTATTCCAAAAGAAAAAATAGAAGAAAAAAACAAAAAAGAAAGAACTGACTACAAGAGATTCATTGAGGATGGAAGTTGCTTTGCTTGTGGAAATCAAATAATTTCTTATGAATTTGTCGAAGATTTTATAATGAATATAGAAAAAGAATATGGAGTTAACATTGTGCAAATCGGATATGATAGATACAACTGTATTTCAACAGCTAATAAATTAGAAACTGCAGGTTATGAATGCGTTGAAGTAAAGCAACACTCAAGTGTGTTACACCAGCCGACTAAATGGTTACAAGAAAGTATACTACAAAAGAAATTTAGCTATGACGGAGATAGGTTATATGAAATTAATTTTCAAAATGCAAGATGCACAGAAGACACAAATTTGAACAAATATGTTAATAAGAAAAAATCAAATGGAAAAGTGGATATGGTTGTAAGCACAATTATAGCCACTTATTTATTACAACAAAAAATATTAAATGAAGACAATTTTGTATGTCAAAGTTTTTAGGAGGTGAGAAAAGTGAAAATAAGAGGTATTTTTAAAAGAAATATTAAAAATGAAACAAATAAAGAAACAATTATTGATGAAAATGCAGTAAATGATGTAATACTAAAAGCTTTGATAGCTGGAGAAGAAATTGACAGAGAAAAAGTATTAATGATACCTGCAGTTTCAAGTGCAGTAGGATTAATTTGTGATTCTTTTGCAATGATACCATTTAAGTTATATAAAAAAACAACAAAAGATGGAAAGAAACAGACATCAGAAGTAGAAGATGACAGAGTAAATATTATAAATTTAGACACAAAAGATACTTTAGATGGATTTCAATTCAAAAAAGCAATTGCAGAAGATTATCTTTTAGGGAAAGGCGGATATGCATATATCAACAAAAAAGGTAACAATTTTGTTGGACTAAATTATGTAGAAGAAAAGAAGGTTTTATTTGAAAGAAATACTGATGCAATATATAAAAATTATTACATATTAATTGATGGAAAAAATTATAGACCGTATGATTTTATAAAATTGTTAAGAAATACAAAAAATGGAGCATACGGAACAGGATACACAAAAGAAATAAGTAAAAGTTTAGAAACAGCTTATAAAAGAATAATATATGATTTAGAATTAATGAGAACTGGAGGAAATAAGAAGGGATTTCTAAAGGCACAAAAACATTTAGACGAAAATGGAATGTCAATATTAAAATCTCAGTGGAATGATTATTTTGCAGGAAATTCTAGCTGTGTTATTTTAAATGATGGAATGGAATTTCAAGAAGCATCAAATACATCTGTTGAAAATCAGTTAAATGAAAAAAACAAAACTTTTAGTGAAGAAGTAAAAGAAATATTTCATATAGGAAAAACAAATGAGGATTTCTTAAAAAATGCAATTATGCCAATTGCAACAGCATTTTGTACAGCTTTAAATAGAGACTTTTTACTTGAAAAAGAAAAGAAGTCTTATTATTTTGCACCAGACTATACAGAATTAATCAGATGTACTATAAAAGAAAGATATGAAGCATATAAAACTGCAATAGAATCTGGATTTAAAACAATAAATGAAGTTCGATATTTGGAAGGCGATGATGCACTTGAAGGTCTAGATTTAGTAAATTTAAGTTTGGGAAGTGTATTATTTGATCCAAAGACAAAACAGATTTATACCCCAAATACCAACAAAATGGTAAAAATGGATGAAAAAATAGAAGAAAATACTCAAAAAAGTGAAAATAACCAGCAAATAGATGAACAAAATGATAATTTAAACCAAATAGATGAAGATATGAAGGGAGGTGAACAAAATGAAGAAGAAGTTTTATGAAATTAAGAATATAATTCCAAATTCAAGTGCTGACCTCTATTTTTATGGCGAAATTGTCACAGATGACAAAGATTGGTGGACTGGTGAAAAAGATGAAAATTTAATAGGGTTACAAAGCTTTAAAGAAGAATTAGACAATTTAGGAAACATATCAGATTTAAACATTTATATGAATACACCACGGCGGAGAAGTATTTGTAGCAACAACAATATGTAGTATGCTCCAAAGATTAAAAGATGCTGGAACTAAAATACATACATATGTAGATGGCTTGTGTGCTAGTGCAGGTACATTCATTTTGATGATGGGTGATGACATTAATCTATATGAAAGTTCAATGATAATGATACATAAACCACTTGGCTATTGTTATGGAAATGCAATAGACTTCCAAAAATATATAGATTTATTAGACACAGTTGAAAACTCTACAATGATTCCACTTTATATGAAAAAATCAAAAGTAGACAAAGAAAAGTTGAAAGAACTAATAAATGAAGAAAGTTGGTTAGGTGCAAAAGAAACCGAAGAAATATTTAATATAAATGTTTTAGAAGAACAAAAACAAATTGCTGCGTGTGTATCAGATTTATTTAAAAATTATAAAAATGTACCACAAAGTTTGAAAAATGTGTTTGAAAAGACACAAGAGCCAAAATTTGATTATTCAAATTACGAAAAAAGGCTATTAACTATAAAAAAATAATGAAAACAGCTATTAAGATAGTTGTTTTTTTTATTTTATAAAAATTTAAAAAAAGGAAGGTAAAAAAATGAACGAAAAAGAATTGAAAGAAAAAAGAAATGAATTACAAGTAAAAATGGAAGAGATTTTAAATAAAGCTAAGGTTGAAAACAGAGCTATGAATGATGAAGAAATCAAGAGCTTTGATGATGTAGAAAAAGAAATTAAAAATATTGATGCAACATTAGAAAGAAACGAAAAAATTAACAAAATGGAATGTACAAAAACAGAGGGAGAAAAAGAATTAACACAAGAAGAAAAAGATGTTAAAGCATTTGCAACATTCATAAGAAATTATGTAAGTGGTGTACCACAAAACGCTGAAACACAACTAACTAAAGGCGACAATGGAGTGATAATACCAAAAACAATAGCTCAAAAAGTTATTGATAAAGTTATTGAAATATCACCACTATATGCAAGTGCTACTAGATATGACGCAAAGGGGACATTAGCTGTACCAAAATATGATGATACAACAGATGATGTAACAGTTGCTTATGCTACTGAATTTGATGAGTTGGTTTCACATTCAGGAAAATTTGCAACAGTTGAATTAACAGGATTCTTAATTGGAGCATTAACAAAAATATCAAAATCATTATTAAATAACAATGATTTTAATTTAACAGAATATGTTGTAAACAAAATGGCTGAAAAATTCAAATTGTTCTACGAAGGAGAAATGTTAAATGGAACTGATGGAAAAATTTCAGGCATTGTTAAATCTTATGATTCAACAAATATGAAAGTAACATTAGGCGCAAAATCTTCTGTAACAGCAGATGAATTGATAGACATACAAGAAACTGTTCCAGATGCGTTTCAAGCTAATGCATATTGGATTATGAATAGAGATACAAGAAAGAAAGTAAGAAAATTAAAAGATAGCGATGGAAACTATATATTAAATAGAGCATTTAATGAAAAATGGGATTATGAATTACTAGGAAAACCTGTTTATTGTTCAGAAAAAGCTGAAAAACTTGGAACAGCATCAAAACCAGTAATATTCTATGGAGATTTCTCAGGACTTGCTGTAAAAGAAACAGAAGCAATGGAAATTCAAATCTTATTAGAAAAATTTGCTACACAACACGCAATAGGAGTTGTTGGATACTCTGAATTAGATGCTAAAGTTGAAAATACACAAAAAATAGCTGTTGCAGTATCTGGAGCAACAGATCCAACAGGTAAATAGACTTCCTAAAAAGGAGGACAAACAATGAAAGTAAGTGAAATAACGGCAAATGAAATTGCTAATTATTTAAGATTAGAAAGTGTAGACGAGCCTTTAAAAAAAGACTTGTCTACATTGTTAGAAGTAGCCATAAACTATATTGAAAATTATACTGGTATATCAAGAAAAAAAGAGGGAGAAGATCAAGAAGAAACACTTGACACTTATTCTGATTTTGTAATAGTTATTTATATTCTTTGTCAAGATATGTATGATAATAGATGTCTATATGTTGACAAAACAAATACAAATAAAACAGTACAAACGATTTTAGATATGCATACGAGGAATAATTTATGATAAATGCAGGAGATTATAATAAAAAAATAAAAATATTCGCTTTTAAAAAAGAAGAAGACGGAGAAGGATTCAAAGAAAAGGCTGAAGAAGAAATTATTTTAGAGCCCTACGCAAAAATTAAGACTACAAAAGGTTTTACATTGATAGCTAACAATACGGACTTTGAAAAAGCTTATACAAATTTTACTATTAGATATTCTAAAAAAGTTGAAGAAACTTACTATAAATTAAATAGAAAAATAAATATTGAATATAAAGGAAAAACATATACAATAGAATATCTAAATAATGTAGATGAGGCAAACGTAGAACTTGAAATGCAATGTAAGAGAGTAACAAAATAATGGCAAATTTTGAAGAAGAATTACCAAGAGAGCTAATTAAACAATTCGAAGGGCTTGAAGACAATGCAACAGAAATGATGAAAGAAATGACGAAAGTTGGAGCAGATATAGTATACAAGAACGTTAAGTCTAACATGAAAAAATCATTTAAAACAACAAAAGCACTAGAAAAAGGTCTAAGAATTACAAAAGTTTATCGCACATCTAATGATGAAATAGCAAGTAAAATTGCTTTTTACGGATACGATAAAGAAAAAAAGAGCAAACAATATCCGAACGGTGTGCCAATTCCACTGATTGCTTTAGCAAGAGAATATGGAACTAGTTCTGGAGAAAAAAAGAAGCCTTTTTTTAGAAAATCATTTAAAAAAAAGGAAATCGAGGATGCAATGTTAAAAATACAAGAAAAATATCTGCCGAAGGAGTAAAAAATGAATGAAGAATTAAAAAAAATATTTTCAAAATTAGAAGTGAATAAAAATCTCATAGAAACAGCACATATAGAGTACACAGGAAAAAGCAAAACTTATGTAGTATGGACTTTGTTAGAAGAAGAACCAGAACTAAGCGGAGATGACGAAGAATTATATACAAAGACACCAGTAGACATAGATATTTATAGCGATGGCAATTATTTAGCAATAATGAAAGAAATAAAAAAAATAATGAAAGAAAACGAATGGATTTGGACAGGTGACAGTGAAGAAATGTATGAAAAAGATACAGGACTATATCATCGAACAGTTACATTCGAGAAAGAAGGTATAATAAATGGCTAGTATAGGTTTAAAAAAAGGAAAATATAATAAAATAGACACAACAACAAAAAAATATAAGACTCTTACGGATTCACAAGTGCCAATTCTACCTAAGATGGTAGAAAGTAAATTTTCACCAGAATATAATTCTGCTGAACTTTATGGGGATGATGCGCTTGCAGAAAGTGATTACAGTTTCAAAAAAGGCACTTTGTCAATTGTAGTTACTGATGATAAAGATACTGTTTGTGCTGAGTTGTTGGGAAACGATGTATCAGAAGAAAATGAAGTAACTTCAACTGTAAATGATACTGCACCAGAGTGTGGATTTGGACACGTTGTTCCTAAAATAATAGATGGCGTAAAAAAATGGAAAGTAGAGTTCTTTCCAAGAGTAAAATTCACAAAAATAACAACAGACAGAAAGACAAGAGGAGAGAGTGTTGAATTTGCTACTACTAATATAGAAGCAACAGTATTTCCTTTGTCAGAAGAAATGAATGGTTTTTCGGCAGGAACTTGGGAAAAACACAAAACTTTAGACACAGAAGCAGCAGCAATACAATATCTAGACACACTTTTAACACCAGCAACTAACTAGGAGGAAAAAATATGAAAGTAAGATGTAAAACTCAATGTCAGAAAGATAGAAAGATACTGTTTAAAGTCAATGAAGAATATGACATAGATAAAGAAATGTATCAAAAGAATAAAGAATTTTTTGAAAAAATAAAAGAAAATAATAAGGAATAGGCTTAGCGTACTATTCCTTATTTAATAGGAGGATAAAGCTATGAAAGATGTAATATCTCATTTCACGGTAAATGAAAAAACATACCCATTAGCATTCACTTTAAACGTTTTAGAAGAAATACAAGAAGAATATGGTTCTTATGAAGAGTGGGGAAGATTAACAGACAGTAAAGAAAAGGAAGTTAATATAAAGGCTTTGAAATTTGGAATTAAGGCGATGATCAACGAAGGAATAGACATTGAAAATGAAAACAAAGAAGAAAAACAAGCATTTGTAGATAGCAAAATGGTAGGAAGAATAATTACAGACTTAGGCTTAAAAGAAATAGCAGAAAAAGCAAACGAAGTAGTAATAAATTCTACTAAAGTAGAAGACACACAAAAAAACGCGTAATCCACGAGGAAGAAAATTACAAAATTGATTTCTCGTGGATTTTGTTTATTGGACATTGCTTATTAGGATTCTCTCGAAAGGAAGTAGGGCGAATGACATTAAGCAAATTATTAAAATTATATAAACACTATAAAATAAATTATGATTTTCAGTTATCAAAGAAAAGATATAGTGAATTAGAAGAGGAAATTGCACACGAAGGCGAATGGCTTTCAGATTAGGAGCTCAAAATGGAAAAAATAAAATGTCCACAATGTGGATTAACGTTAATTTTTGCAAATTATATTGATGCAGAAATTAAGTGTAATAGATGTAAACAAATAATTAGAATACAAAAAGAAAAGAGTGAGGAACACGCACAAGTAAACAATGTGAAGTAGTTACCCAAAGCCTTTCTTTATTTTATAGATAAAGAAGGTGAATATGTTGGGAAAAAGTTTTGGTGGATCTGTGAAGCTTTCTGGAGAAAGTGAATATAGAAAGGCACTTAGAGATATAACAAGTTCTCTAAAAGAAGTTTCTAGTGAATTAAAGCTTACAAACATTCAATTTACAAATGGAGAAAAAACTGTAAAAGAAACAAAAACAAGTTATGATAGTGCAAATAACACAATTAAAGAGCAAAGAGAAAAAGTTAATGAATTACGAGAAACTTTAAAACAAGCAGAAAAGCAATATGGCTCTAACAATGAAAAAGTAAAATTGTTTAAAACACAATTAAATAATGCAGAGTCACAATTGGCTTCAATGGAAGAACAAACAGATAAGAGTACAAAAGAAATAAAAGAAATGAAGAAAGGTTTCGATGATGCTGGAAGCGGAGCCTTGAAATTTGGAGATATCTTAAAAGCAAATGTTTTAAGTGAAGCAATAGTTTCAGGAATTAAAAAATTAGGCAGTGTAGTAAAAGAAGTGGGTTCTGCATTTATCAAAATTGGAAAACAAGCATTAGATAGCTATGCTGATTATGAACAACTTGTAGGTGGTGTTGAAACTTTATTTAAAGACAATGCAAGTACAGTAGAAAACTATGCAAATAATGCATATAAAACGGCAGGACTTTCAGCAAATGAATATATGGAGACTGTAACAGCTTTTTCTGCTAGTTTATTACAAAGTTTGAATGGAGACACAGCAAAATCAGCAGAAGTTGCAGATATGGCAATCACAGATATGGCAGATAATGCAAACAAAATGGGTACTTCTATGGATATGATACAAAATGCATATCAAGGATTTGCAAAGCAGAATTATACTATGTTAGACAATCTTAAATTAGGTTATGGCGGTACTAAGAGTGAAATGGAAAGGCTTCTTGCTGATGCACAAAAAATTTCAGGAGTAAAATATGATATTAGTAATTTAAATGATGTTTATCAGGCAATACATGTAATTCAGGGAGAACTAGGAATAACTGGAACAACTGCTAAAGAAGCAAGCACAACGATTCAAGGATCAGTTTCGGCAATGAAATCAGCTTGGCAAAACATGCTGACAGGTTTAGCTAATGGAAATGCTGATATATCAGGTTTACTAGAAAACTTAGCTGATAGTGTTCTAACAGTTGCAGATAATATAATGCCTGTTGTAGAGCAAGTAGCAAATAGTATTATTGAAATTTTACCAGAAGTTTTAAATAGAATTACGGAAAATTTACCACAATTTCTGTCTGCAGGAAGTAATATATTAACTAATATAATAACAGGATTAACAAATAATATGCCTGCTATTATGAATGCAATTATACAAATATTGAATACCTTAATAAATACAGTTGTTCAAAATTTGCCTCAAATTATTAATGCAGGTATTCAAATACTAACATCATTGGTACAGGGAATAGCTGAGAGTTTACCTACAATAATCCCTGCTATGGTAGATGCAGTGTTATTAATGGTTGAAACATTAATAGATAATATGGAATTAATGATGGATACGGGAATACAGCTTATTTTAGGTTTAGCAGAAGGACTAATTGAGGCATTACCTAAATTAATTGAAAAAATTCCTATATTAATAGAAAAATTAATAAATGCGATAGTGAGCAATTTACCCAAAATAATTGAAATGGGTATAAGATTAGTTGTTGAATTATCGGTTGGTTTGATTAAAGCAATTCCTCAATTACTATCTAAAATTCCACAAATAATAAGCACAATTGTTAAAGGACTTATGAATGGAGTAAGAAGCTTGAAAGATGTAGGAAAGAATTTACTAAAAGGACTGTGGGAAGGAATGTCAGGGCTTAGAACATGGCTTTGGAATAAAGTAAAAGGAATGTTAAATGGATTAACTGATAAAATCAAGAATTTCTTTGGAATACACTCTCCATCTACTTTATTTAAAGATGAGATAGGAGAAAATTTGGCACTAGGTTTAGGCGAGGGCTTTACAGATACAATGAAAAATGTAACAACAGATATGCAAAATGCAATTCCAACAGAGTTTGACACTTCGATGGAAATCAATTCAACAAAAAACATAGAAACAAATCAAAACAATAACAGTTATTTAGTACAAGCTTTAAAAGAAGCATTAAAAGAAATGAAAGTAGAACTAAATGACAGAGAGGTAGGAAATTTTGTTGACTCTAAACTTGCAGAGGCGGTGTATTAAAATATGATTTTTAAAAATATAAATAGCGAGGATATATCAGGACTAATAATATGTTCAGAACCACCAATTTCTAGCTCTGCTATAAGAACAAAAGAAACAACGATAGATGGAAGAGACGGAGCTATTGTCGAAAAATTAGGATATAAAACTCGTATAAGAAATGTAGAAATAGGATTAAAAAAAGATGCTAATGTTGATAAAATACTTTCATATTTTAGTGGGGAAGGAGATTTAATCTTTAAAAATGAAAATGACAAAGTATATAAAGCAGCGATTTATGAACAAGTAGATTTAGAAAGATTATTAAGACTAAGAAAGGGCTCAGTAGCATTTTACTGTCAGCCATTCAAATATAAAAGAAATGATATATTTGAAACAATAAAAGATAATAAAGTAAAAGAAAAAAAAGGAAAACATTTAGAACTACTAAATTGTGCAGAACAAAATGTTGTAGATTTAAAGCTTGAAGGCTCAACAAAGCAAGCTACAAGAAGTGGAAAGAATTTACTTGACATTTCGAAATATGTTGATACTTCTTTATGGGAAAAGACTACAAACTATTTTATGTTCACACCTATTCTTAATGAGGATATGACAAAGTTTAAAAATGTTCTAAGTGGTAGTATGCAATTAAAAGGAACGGGTCAAAACTTAGTTTTTGGTTTAACTACTGAAAAGACAACTCTAACTATAAGAATGCTTGATAATGGTACCCTACAAAATACAAGCTATGATTTTAAAAACGCAGATAATATATATTTAGCAATAGGTAATAGAAATATGATAAGTAGTGATAAATCTGAAATAGGACTGATTTTTAACAACTATAACATTCAAATAGAACAAGGCACAACAGCAACAGAATATGAACAATACGGAGCAAGTCCTTCTCCAGACTACCCAAGTGAGATAGAAAATATAGAGGGAAAGAATATATGGAATAAAAGTGAAATAAGTGAAAAAACATCAACAGTAAATATGAATGTCGGAGAACTTAATGTAAAGGATGTACCTATTCCTTTTACTTTTTCATCATATTTAATTTCTAATGCATTAACTGACACAAATGTTAGAGTTTCTTTTACAGATAGTAATAATTCAATCATAGGAGCAGTAAAATACGGAAATACGGTTACATCAACTAATAAAAGAAGTTCGATAACAATTAATGAAATTCCAGAAGGTACTGTAAAAATTAGATTTGGTATTAGACTGCAAGATGGTGGACATACCGAAAAGACACAGTTAGAAGCAGGCACAGTAGCAACCTCATACGTTCCATACAACTCATTAGAGATAAAAGATATAGGAGAGAATTTGTTTGACTGTGCAAATAGCAGAATAATTTATAACAACGGCGATGCATCATATGAAAGATTAACTAATGGATTAAAAATAATATCTAGTGGTACTCAATATAATATGATTTATTTTTTGGTTGATACAGTAAAAAATCTAAAAGGCAAAACATTAACATTATCAAGTGATATTTTATTTTCAAAAGATAATCAGTTGACATCGTTTGGCTTATATTACACAGATACAAACGGAGGTAATAAAAAAGCAATGGTTTCTAACCCTAATATTACTTCTGAAGGAAAATATCAGGTTACTGGGCAAGTAGAAGAAGGCGAAAATAGATACTATGTTTGTATAGGTTTAAGACCAAACACAGCTTCTAACTTTGCAAGTGGAGATTATACAATATATGATAATTTACAAGTAGAAATTGGTGAAACAGCAACACTATACAAACCATATCAAGAACAAAAAGTAGATTTTCCATTAAGTGAAGGACAAAAGTTAATGGAAGGAAGTTATCTAGCAAGTGATGGAATACATCATAAGAGGAAACAAGTTGTGCTAGATGGTAGTGATGATGAAAACTGGCGTAAAAGTCAAAGTTATAATGGAAGCTATTATGCTAGTCAGGTTCTTCTTAAATGTGTTGCTTTTGGCGAGTGTAAATGCGATTTTTTTAAAAAGGCAGACATATCTAACCCCTCACAAATAAAAACAAATTATCAATTAGGGACTTGCTTTATTGAAAATTATTCAGGAACATTTAACTGTTGGTACGATGATGGAACAGCTAGTTTAGAAAATTGGAAAACTTGGCTATCACAAAATCCAATTACAGTAGAATACGAACTAGCAACAGAAGAAATAGTCCCATACACAGCAGAACAGCAAGAAGCTTATAATCAATTGCAAAAACTGAAATTATATAAAGGTCAAAATACAATGTTTAGTTTGGAAGGTAGTATCATAAATTTAAAATATCTAGAAGATACTGACGAAAAGGTTGAAAATCAAGGTAATATATATAGTAAGCCAATAATCAGATTAGAGAAAACTGTATTTAAAGAAGTAGAAATTGCAATAAATGGCATCAGATTCAAGTATAATTTTGAAGAAGATGACTATGTAGAAATAGACTGCGAAGAAATGACAGTACAGTATGAAGGACTAGATAGAAACAGGAGGCTAGTTATAGATTTCGAATTTCCAAAGCTAAAAGAGGGAAACAATGATATTGTAATGTATAGTGGAGATTGTATAATAAAATGCAAAAGAAAGGACAGATGGTTATGATTAAAATATTTAATGCAACGGATACTGATTTTAATACAGCAGGAAATATAATTATCAATCCCTTATATTGTCATGAAGTAAAGAAAAAATCTTTAAATGGCTGGTACATAGATGTAGAGATACCAATAAAATACAAAGAATATATAAAAGCTGATAAGTTATGCGTAGTCAAAACAAAATCCAAACTTAATCCACAAGCATTCAGAATAAATAAAAATATAAAATATACTACTAAAAAAATAAAATTTACAGCAGAGCATGTAATGTTTGATTCTAGAAAATATGCTTTACTTGATGTAAGGCCAACGGATTTAAACGGGCTAAACGGGTTAAAATATATTAATGAAAGGACTGATAAAACCAGTCCTTTTTCTATTGTTAGTTCAGATGTAGAAAACATAAATACAGTTTATCTAGTACGCAAAAACTTATTAGAGGCTTGGGAGATTTTTGAAGAACGCTGGGGAGGCGTTTTTGATGCTGATAATTGGAATATCAGTTTTAAACAAAAAGTCGGAAATGACAATGGAGAAACTATTGCTTATGGCAAAAACATGCAAGGCTTTGAAATTTTAGAGGACTGGTCTAATGTATGTACAAAAATTTTGCCTGTTGGTCCAAATGGATTGCTTCTAAAAGAAGTATATTTAGAAAGTGAAGTACAATATGAAGTTCCTTACACGAAAATTGTAGAATTTCAAACAAAATTGGAAAGTGAAGAACAAACAGAAGCAAATCTTTTAAATGAATTAAAAAATAACGCGGAGGAATATCTTGAAGAATATTGTATCCCTCAAGTAAGTTATACTGTAGAATCTAATATAAATCAAAAATTAGAAATAGGAGATATAATAAAAGTTTTACATCCTTCTGTAAAAATATTTACAGAAGTTTTAGAGTATGAATATGATTTAATTTTAAACAAAGTGATTTCATTAACGTTTGGAAATTATAAAAGAGATGTGAAAGCAAAATTTGATAGCATAAAAAACAATATAGAAACAATAAAACAGTCAGTGTCAAATCAAGGAATAACAATAAAAGAACAAACAGATCTCATCAATTCTTTAAACAAAAAAGGGTATGTATATATAGATGAAAATGAAATTTTAATACTTGATCAATTGCCAAAAGAGAAAGCAAAAAATGTATGGCGCTTTGGTTTAGGTGGGATAGGATTCAGTTCTAACGGCTACGAGGGACCGTTCGAAACGGCGATTACTATGGATGGGAAAATAAATGCAGATTTTATAAAGGCGGGAACAATGTCGACTGCGAGAATAGAAAGTTTAGCAGATTTTATAAGTGATACAAATGAATCTATCTCAACAATACAATTACAACAAGAAAATATTACTTCAGAAGTAAGCAAAAAGGTAAATGAAACGGAATTAGGGACAAAAATAGTACAAAATTTTGAGAACGTAAAAATTGCTTGGAATAAAATAACAGAATTTATACAAATGATGATATTAAACGGAAATGCTAGTTTAGCAATATTAGATAATTCAAAAAAAATATTAATGTCGTTAGATAAAACAGGACAACACTTTTACGATAGCTCAGAAAATAAAATTGGAGATGTAGGAGTTATTAATTATAAAAATACCCCAATGATTGCTTTCAATCTGAATGTTAGTCAAAATAATAATAAGCGGAATGGCTTGGGGAATAGAAAAAAATGGAACATTCTATCCGATTTTTTATACTGTAGGAACATATTATGAAGAACAAAGCGAATATGGCGGAGAATTTGCAATTGTAGGTACATTAACAACTCCTGGCATAAATATTACAAATGGCACTATTACAACAGAAGAACTACAAATAAACTTAACAACAAAAGATGGAACTTTTTTAGGATATTTTGGGCAAAAAGGCTTTGCACTTGGAGATTTAATTGAAGGAGGATTAAATGTTGAAGGTGGATATAGCATAGACTTTAAAAACAATTCAATAATAAATGTAGATAATATGGCAACAAGTGACAATGTAAGTGCATTTAGTGCAGGAAGTTCAGGAAGTGATTATTTGCACGTTGGGAAAAGAGACAATACAGGATTTAATTTGTGGGCTTCATCATCTGATATTAATTTAAAGAAAAATGTAAAAGATACAGAAGTAAATGCAATAGAGACAATAAAAAAAATAAAACACAAACAGTTTGATTGGAAAAAAGATAATAAACATCAAAAAGTAGGTTACATTGCACAAGAAATGCAAAAGATAGATGAAAATTTTGTGCACTATATAAAAACTGGGGAAAAAGAGGATTGGCAAATAAATGTATTGTCGGTTTTAGCAACTGCAACAAAAGCAATACAAGAACAACAAGAACAAATAGAACAACTAAAAAAAGAAAACAACCTTATGCAAAATTTAATCAAAAGAATAGAAAAATTAGAAAATGAGCAAAAGGGGTGAGAAGAGTTGGATAATACAGTAACAACAGTAATAGCCTTCATAGTATCAATGATACCTATTTTCACAGTAATAATAAAACTAAATAGTACAATAACAAAATTAAACACAACAATAGAGGTGTTAACTGAACAAATGAAGTTTAGTCAAAAAGATAGAAATAAGATTCATGAACAATTAAATGACCACGAAACAAGACTATCAATATTAGAATTAGAATCAAAGGGAGGTAAAATATAATGAAAAACAAGAAGCTAATAATTTCAGCAGTTGTAACAGTAGTATTAGCAATTGCAGGAATGCTTTTTGGTATAAAGTATACTGATGACGATATAAAGGAAATCAGCGAAGGAGTAGAAACAGTAGTAAATATAATAGAAGAAAATCAAAGTACAAAAGAAATACCAGAAGCTTATGTAGAAGATGAGAAAGCATTAGAAGAACAAGAAGTAGAAAGTGAAGCTTTTGAACTACAAGGAGAAATAGCATATAACGGAAGCTCTGAACTTCCAAATGTTCAACTAGGCCAATACACAGGGCTTACATATTATAGTCAAATAGACCCACGTTGGAAAGATAAACTTTATACAAGCACAGGAAATACAAGTCAAACAATGGGTTCAAGTGCATGTGGACCAACTTGTTCAGCAATGGTAGTATCAAGTATAAAAGGAACAATAACACCTCCAGAAATGGCTGATTTATATGTGCAATATGGATTTAGAAGTGCAAATAATGGCACATATTGGAGTGCTTTTAGATGGACAGCAGATGTATTTGACATAGAATATACAGAAAAATATAAGCTAAATGATGTATGCGACTTACTTGAAGAAAATTACATGGTAATAAGTGCTTGTGGAAATGGTTTATTTACAACTGGAGGACATTTCATACTAATATATGGATATGAAGATACAAATAGAGATGGACAATGTGATAGTGGCGATATACTAAAAGTATATGACCCATATTTATATAGCGGTAAATTCAATTTAAGTACTCGTAGAGGAAAAGCAACAGTTGAAGGAAATACAGTATATGTAGAAAAGGAAATATTTAGAGCTTATGCAAATTATTCAGGTTTCTTAAAAATGACAGAAGTGTACAGAACAGTACAGAAGTGAATAGTACAGATGTAACAACAGCAACTTACAATAGATATGTAAAAGTAAATACTTCATTAAACGTAAGAAGTGGACCTAGCACAAATTACAGTATAGTAGGCAGAAAATACAACGGAGATAAAGTAACAGTTTACAAAGAAAGTTCTAATTGGAGTAATATCGGAACAAACGAGTGGGTATCTAGTGATTACTTAACAGATAGCAACGTACAAATTCCAAATACAGTAGGGCAATATAAGAAACTAAAATCAACAACTACATTATATTCAAAGAGTAATTTAACAGGCACAAGATATACATATTTAAAAAACACAAAAGTTAAGATATTACAAAATGTATCAAATATAGTAGACAGAATTTACGTACCAGCTACTGGAAGATATGCTTATGTAGATAATTCAGCATACGGAACAACAGTATCAGGAGTAAATCTAACAGGGCAATACAAGAAATTTAAAAGCAATACTATAATATATTCTAATTCTAACCTAACTGGTACAAAGTATTACTACTTACCAAAAACAAGAGTAAAAGTTATTGCAGATTATGGAAATATTAACAAAATATATGTTCCTGCAACAGGTAGATATGGATTTGTTTCGGAAAATGTTTATAAATAAAAAATATGCAAAAATGCCTAAAATCAAGGCATATAAGTATATTCATTAAAAAAATAAAAGGCTTAAAAACGATTCTCGTGAGCCGATTTTTGGCTAAATTTATCGTTTTTTTATCATTGCAAATAAATGTAAATTGTGCTATAATAATATTGTTACTTGAGGATAGAAAGGTAGCTATCACGACCTATATGGTTCTGTAATGAGATGCAGGGGTGCCGACCTACTAAGTAACAATCTTTATAGAATTAAAGATTTTTGGGGGGCATGTAGGTAGAGATCAGTTGAGATAATAGCTGGTCTCTTTTCATTTTTATATTAATCAACAAATCTATAATATGTTTATTCATAAAAGAAAATATGGAACTGGGAGTTCCATATTTGTGTCGAACTATGACATACGATATTTCTTGACTTTATTCGACACACGATAGTATAATTTAACTAACATAAGAAACGCGTTTCTCTGATAAGGAGAAAAATAAAATGGAAAAATTAGTTATAGAAAATTTATGTAAAAATTTGAAGTGGTATGAAAGAGTTATTGTAAAATTATTTAGCAAGACCTTTGTTAAAGTGTATCATAAAATTAGAAAAGAAATAGTGAATTGCCTACTATTGTAGCCCTGTTCGCTTTAATACGTTGCCCAGTAGAAGCACCGATTGAAACGAACTAATGTTAAAACATTAAAGGCGAAGGAGTTACAAGAACGTAACTCCTTTTATTTCTCTATGGTTTATATATATTTTTTCTATAATACTTACCCAAAACAATCTTTTTTCTTCTAGTGTTAATTTAGAATATATTTGTTCTATATCTAAATTAATAAGCTTTTGTAAGTTAGAAAAGTCTTTTTTTATTTCTTTAACATTTTTTATTTCTTGTAATTTTTTATTAAGTATTTCATAATCTTTTCTATAAGTTTCTTTATCTATTAAATCTTCTAAATACAAATCTTTTAATTTATTAATTTTATGTTCTAATTTTGATTTTTCAGAAGAATTGTCTTTATTAGGCTCAACTTTTTTAATTGTATTAGACCTTATGTAAGATTTTGCAAGTTCTTTAATATTATTCAACAAATATTTCTCAATTTCATCTTCTCTAATTAATTCAGAGTTTGTGCATTTTTTTTCAAGAGAATTAATTCTATATCTAAAAGCATTATCACATACATATCTAATTAATCTATTTTTAGTTCTATTATCTTGTTTTTTGTACATTAAACAATTGCATTCGCTACAATATATAAGATTAGAAAACAATGCGATACTATTTGTCTTTTTCGATGTCTTTTCTTTTTTATGTAATAAATTTTGTACAGAATAAAAAAGGTCATCATCCATTATTCTTGGGCAATAATTATCTATATATTCATTTTTCCTATACAATTTATATTTTCCAATATAGGATGTATCACGTAAGTACTTATATAAGGTATCTTGACCAGTACTAAAATGAGAAACATAATATTTATAAGTTTCTTGGTAATTCCCACCAGTGCTTAAAAAGAATCTGTACAAATTAACGATATTTTGTGCCTCTGTGTCGTTTTTTACAAGTTTTCTATCAACTATATCATACCCGATATTTTTTAGTTCCTGATGTAACCTCGCCTTTTTCACGTTTACTATTGAAAACAAACTTAATTCTTTCTGATGTTTTACCAATTTCTCTTTGAGCAAGTGAAACTTTTAAATTAAATATAAATAAACCGTCAGCTGTTGAAGTATCAACATCATCTTCATCTATTGCTCGCATTGTGCAATTATTTTCTTTCAATATATTATTTATAGTGTTGGCGTCTAATACATTCCTCGAAAGCCTATCTAATTTAGTAAATAAAATCATATCAAATACATTTACTTTACTTAGCATTTCATTTAATGCTTTTCTCTTTTTCATAGAGGAAGCGGAAATTCCTTCATCTATATAAAATTCGTATTTATATCCATTTTCTCTACAGTATTTTTCTAAAGCATCTTTTTGTGCTTGTATAGAAAAACCAAACTTACGCTGTTCTTCCGTGCTTGCGGGACACGGCAATAACAAGCAACATATTTAATTGAGTTTGCTTCTCTTACCATGCAAACCACCTCCCATCAACATAGAATGTATTTTTGTATGTTCACTAGCAGTAACTATTTGTAGATTAGATATATCATTGTTTGTTTTATTTAAATCTTTATGATGTACAATTTCTTCAGGAAGTAAATAACGACCAATATGCTTTTCCATAACGAGTCGATGCTCATATACATATCCTCTTTTATCAGCATAAGGGTGTGAAGGGCACATGATTTCTATATATCCAGTACTATGTTTTAAATGTTTTCCACCATTCCATCTAGGATTATTATTACCGTGATTGATCAAAACCTAAAAATGGAATGCCATATTTTTTAAAATATCTTCTAGTAGCATTTTGTGTTACGCCAATCATTTTGGAAATTTTGCTGATACTATATTTTTTATTTAAATATAAATCCTCTAAATATTTTTTAAATTCATCATCTGACATACCATTTTTAGTTCGATTTGAACGCATTTGATTTTTATTAGTGTCAATACCATATTCATGCAACATTCTCCTTACTGTTATATCGGATTTTACACCAAGTAACGGAGCTAGCTGTTTTTGATTTAATCCTTTGTTATAATATAAATACTCTAATTCTTCTTTAGTAAGCTTACATTCGACTTTTTCAAACATAATAAAATACCTCCATTTTTTAAATTTATTTTTAATAAACTATTGAAAATGAAAGTATTTTCCTATATAATAAGAATACATTCACTTTCGATAGTGTTTGTAGATGAGATTTATGTACCGTGTCGCGATGTGTAACATAAATCTCTTTTATTTATGATTTATCCATAAATTTAAATAATACAATGTCAGTTAATGTGTTTAATATAATAAGTAAAAGCGCATCTAAATAATTGAAATTAACTAATAAATTACTAATTTCAACACCTCCAATTAAGCCTATTGAGAAAGAAAACAAGAACAACAATATTCCTGATATCATAAATATTAAGGTGGTGGTATTTTTTAAAAAATCATATATAGGTCCTGAATTTTTTGAGTCGAATTTTTTAATATAGTTTATCGTCGTATCAATTATTTTATGCTTATTTAGCAATTCAATAATTATTGTTGCTAGAATTGCAGGAAGTGCATATCCTAAAATTATTAAAATAAATTTCATAAACAAGCCTCCATTAAAACTCCCTTTTTAACTGTTTTACTATTCCAACTATTGTAACAGGAATAGTTTTCATTTCATCATAAGTGAAGATAAGTGGTTCATAAGCATTATTTAATGGTTGCAACAATATCCCAGCATCACTTTTCTTACCTTTCTTAATAGTAGCCTCATCACCATTTATAATTGCAACAACTATATCGCCATTCTCAAAATCGTCTTGTTTCTTAATTATAACTATATCATCTTCTATCAAAGTAGGGGACATGCTGTCACCATGTACTTTTAATGCGATAAAGTCTTTACCATCTCCAACTAAAGAGGTTTCAACATCAATTGTGCCAATCCAATTTTCTTGTGCAAGATAATCATATCCTGCTTTAACTATACCTAAGATAGGAATAGAAGTAACAGGATTTCCAAATTGGTCTTTCTTTTCTTTACGTTCGATTAAATCTGATTTTTTTATATTAAAATAGTTAGCAATCAATTCAATTTTATCTATTCGTGGATATATATTTCCGTTATACCATTCAGCAAATGTTGTATATGGGAATTTTAAATCTCTACAAATATCATTTCTATCTTTATTATTTAATTCCATATAGTATTTTAAATTTTTTGAAAAGATTTCTTTATTTCCTAAATCACTCATAATAACCTCCTGACAAGTACATTTTACGCGGTTTTCGTAAAAAAGTCAATACTAAAAGAAAAAAATTACGAAATTTTTGTGAAAAAGTATTGACATTACGAAAATGTCGTGATAATATAATTACGAAAATATCGTAAAAGGAGGCGAAGAAATGGCTATAACATTAAAAGCAGCAAGAATGAATAAGGGGTATGATCAAAACGCAGCAGCAGAACTTATTGGAATAAGTCCAGATACATTAAGTAATTATGAGAGAGGAAAGACGTTCCCAGATGTTCCAATAATAAAAAAGATAGAAGAAGTATATGAAGTTAAGTATGATGATATTAATTTTTTACTTAACGGTTACGAAAATATCGTAAAATAAAGCGACACGGTACATATAAAGAGAAAGGAAGTGATTATATGTGAATTACGAAAAAATAAACAAAGTATTAATGCAAATACTTGAAATTAAATACAATATAAAAATTGAAACGAAAGTAGAAAGGAGAAACACAAATGAAAAAACATAAAATAAACAAAGCAAAATTAGCAATAAACATATTAAAAGCAGAATGTATGTTTTTACTAGCATTAGTATATGACGTAATGTTTATAAGTTATTTATTGAAGTAATGTAAATAATTTGGAAAGGTAGAAAGTATGAAAAAACGCGAATATAAATCTTTAACATTGAAAGACAATATAGAATTAATTATTTGGAATTTTATAGATCATGATAATAAACATCAGTGCTTTAGAAAGTTTTCATTAGGATTTTGCTTAGCAACAATAATAATACAAATTATTATATTGATAATGTTATTAATATGTTTTAACTAGTGCAAATATAGAAAATATTAAAGAAATAAAAGCGGTTATTAGAGCCAAAATTTCAATAATATGCTCAGAAAGCCAAGCATCACGAATTACAGAAATATAAGTTATTCCTTTATTAGTAATTTTTATAGAAGCATCACCAACATACTTGATGTATTTGTCTTTATATAGATTATTGATTATTTCAATTAAATGATCTTTAGAGATTTTAGGAAAAGATTCAGAAAGTTTAATAATTGAAAAATTTTTATTTTTATTTTTAATAAGAAATTTTAATATTTTTTTAGTATTAA
>SAMEA3663046__coassemble_1230_pt1 | contig 20429 bp, 29 predicted proteins | sample SAMEA3663046__metabat2_high_PE_005 | metagenome-assembled genome bin SAMEA3663046 (sample SAMEA3663046) | pig gut metagenome | biome: pig gut; feature: pig-associated habitat; material: faeces | place: France | collected 2012
CGGCCGGTGTCAATTGTAAGTACCGAAAACTCAAATCAAAAAAATGACTTAGAAATTTTGGGAGCAATTTGGACAAATGATAAAAAAACTACTAAAACATTTTTAATATTCTTATGAAAACATATGGAAAGGAGGTCTTGGAATCTAATGATTAGAGCAAATGGAAGGAAAATAGCTTATGGTATCAAACATTTTGTTTTAGATACATTTGATGATTTTTCTAAATTAGAAGGCTATGTATTAAAACCAGGCTGTACTGCCTTTATAATAGATACCTCTAAATCTTATATTTTAAATAGTAAATTTAAATGGGTTGAAGTTAAAAAATTAGGTGGAGGTTCTTCAAGTGGTGGAGGCGGTAGCTGCGGAGATTATGATGGCGGCTCTATCGACGGGACCGACCCAGATGGCTCTATTGATGGAGAATTACCGGAAGGAAATCCTGAATATGATGGAGGCTCTATTGATGGAACTGATCCCGTATAAATTTCAACAATTTAACGAAGGAGATACTTAAATGGCGACTATTATTAAGTTTAAAAGAGGTTAGTCCTCAAGCTGGGTATCTCAAAATCCAGTTCTTGCACCAGGTGAGCCTGGATATGAAATGGATACAGGTCGAGTTAAAATTGGTAATGGTACTGATGCTTGGCTTGATTTACCCTATGTGGGAGAAGATGGTACTGGCATTATCGCAATGCCAACACATCTTGAATTCCCTTCTGTTGGTAATGTAAATTATATTTACAAAGCAACAGACGAAAAAAAATTATATCAATGGAACGATTCATTAAAAGTCTATGAGGTCATTAGTGGCGGAGAATCAGGCGGAAGTCTAGACATTACTGCTATTCATGGTGGAGACGCAGATGGCGTTATTTGATATATAAAAACTCTTATGGAGGTATGTATAAATGGCACTCTTAAATACGACCATTATTTTACGTAATGACTCAACTGCCAATTGGCTAGCCAATGAGAATGTGATACTTGCGCGTGGCGAAGTAGCTATTGAATTCTTAGCCAATGGCAAAGTAAAAATGAAAATTGGCGATGGTGAAAAAACCTGGGCTTAGTTAAGTTATTTTGGCGGAGAATCTGCTAAATACTATGACGTAGTTCCAGAAGTAGCCGAGAATGGTAGCGTAGAAATTCATTTAGACGCTATCACTCGTGTAGTTAACGGCGCTACCCTTTCTGCAGGTGATATTGCCGTTGTTAAAGAAACCTTTGCGCCCGGTAAAACTCAGTACACTGCTTATGTTTATGATGGTGATGCTGCTACTTGGAAAGCAATGGATGGCAATTATAGCGCTGATAATGTATATACCGCAAAAGATTTAACTCTTGCGGGTAATTTTACTACCATAGGTAACTATGAAAAAGGTGATGTAATTGCGGCAGGTACTTCTTTGCAAGATGTATTAAGCGGTATGTTGCAACAAGAACTTTATCCTACTGCTAACGATAAGCCTAATGCTTCTATTAGTGCTTCTGGCGGTTCTGGTGAAGTTGGTAGTTCTTATACTCTTCCTACTGCTACTTTAACCATTACTGATGTTGGTTCTTATGAATATGGCGATAAAGAAACTGGCATTACATTTGCTATTGGTGATGTAACTCTTAATCAAGGAAGTAATTCTAAAACTAATGATGCAATAATGACCAAAGGTAGTACTCTTAAACTTCAAGCTACCGATACTGAAACACTTTATACCGATGCAGCAAAATCTTATACTTTTACTGCTACTGCTTCTTATGAATAGTCTCCTAAGATTCCTGTTACTAATCTTGGCAATCCTTATGAAGCAGCTCGTATTCCTGCTGGTAATGTAAGTATTGCGGATAAAACTGCGACTTTCTCAGGATATCGTTATGCGTTTGCGGGCGGCTCTACTGCGGAAACTCTTGATTCTGCTGTTATTCGTGCTATGAGCGCAAAAAAGAGTTCTTTTGCTAGTATGGATTCTGAAAACGAAGCTCTTGAATTCACTGCTGCGAAAGGCGCAACTAAAGTATTCTTCGCTTATCCTTCTACTTGGAATGTTGGAAATAAAAAGCCTTATTTTGAAATGTTTGGCCTTGCCTGGGGCGAAAATACTGATATCGTAGCTAAGGATGATGTTCAAGTTGCTGACTATCGTGGAACCGTTGATGGCGCTCTTCAAGGCGCTGTTGCTTATAAGCTCTACTGTTGGGAACTCGATACTCCTTTACAGGCTGAATCTACCAAATTCCGTGTTTGGTTTAAGTAATTAAAGGAGGTAATGAATAATGGCAAAATTATATGGTGAGATTGCTGCTAAGGCTCTCTTAACTCTTGATAAATCTTTTGCTCGTGCTAATGGTCAACCATTAGATGCTAGTGAAGTATATTATAGTCTTGATGCGGCTAAAGCATATGCAGCAACAGCTCAAGCTTATGTTGGTCAAAAAATCGTTGTTGTCGAAGACAATGTAGTAACACATTATAGCATTGAAGATACCGCTGGTAATCTTAAAGAACTTGGTGCCGCAGTTGTTGGTGATGAAAAATCTATTACTGTAAACGATGATGGTTCCATCAGTCTTTATGGTATTGATTCTCTTACTTTTGAACGTGATGTTTTAGGTGAAGACAATTAGCCAACAGGTGAGAAAGAAAGTGTTCAGTATCAACCTTTAATGACAAAGTCTGGTCTTATTTGGATTGAGCCTAGTAAGACGACTGTTGAAGGACTTAATACTTTACTTAAAGCTTTAACACAACGTGTTGATACTCTTGAAAGTACGGTTAACAATATTGAATTTACCGGCGTCGCCGCAGATGATAAAGTTCTTTCTATTACCAATAAATTAATTTCTTCTACTATTTCTCTTGGATATGATGAAAATAGTAAAGCAATTAAGTTGTATGGTAAGACAGATGCGGAAGGACATAAAGTTGAATTAGGGTCTGTTGATGCTACACCCTTTATTAAGGATGGTATGCTCGAAGACGTTAGTTACAATGCGGATAATAATACCTTAACTTTTAGATGGAATACTGCAGCCGGCATTGCCGAAGATACAGTGGTTCTCTCTGATATTATTGAACCCTATACGAAAGGTAATGGTATTGAAATTGTTGGCAATTCCATAAAAATTAAATTGGCTGAAGATAGCGAAAGCTTCTTAACTGTTTCTGAAGCTGGTCTTAAAATTAGTGGAATTCAAGATGCTATTAATACTGCTAAACAAGCCGCTATCGATGATGCTGCTAGTAAATATGCTACTAAAGAGACTGTTGAAAGCAATACTACTGCTATTGGAAATTTAAGTGGCCGTATTGATGGTATTGAGGCTGCTGGTGGTGAACCTAATACTATTAATAGTATTAAAGTTAATGGTGTAGCGCAAAGCATTGCCGAAGATAAATCTGTTGATATTACGGTTCCTGTCCGTTTTACTGATTTAACAGATGACAGTGGATTTGGAGCACGCATTACCGCCGCTCAAACTAAAGCTAATGAAGCTGCTGAAGCTGCTAGCGCGGCTTAGGTTGCTGCTAATGCTGCTCAAGCCGATGTAGATGCCGTTGAAACAACAGTAAACGAACATGGTACTAAACTTTCAGGTCTTGAAACCACAGTTGCTGACCATGGAACTAGACTTGTTACTCTTGAAACTGCTAATACTCAGCACGCAGCGGAATATAAATCTCTTTCTGATATTGTAACCGGTCATACCACTACAATTGCTAGTAAAGCAGATAAAACCGCTCTTGAAGCAGCAAGCGCTAAGATTACGGCTAATGAAACTGCTATTAAGACTATTAATGAAACTACTATTCCTGGCCTTAATACTGAAATTGCCAAGAAAGCTAATGCGGCTGACGTTTACACGAAGACCGAAATAGGTACTATCACAGAGGGTAAAACTCTTGTTGAAATGATCGAAGATGCTAAATCTGAAGCATCTTATGATGATACTGCAATTAAGAATAGTATTAAAGCTAACACTGATGCTCTTGCTATTCTTAATGGTGATGCTGGTACAGCAGGCTCAGTAATTGCTATTGCTAATGCTCAGGCTAAGGCTGAGGTCGCTACTATTGTAGGTTCTGCACCCGAAACAATGGATACTCTTGAAGAAGTAGCTAATTGGATTGCTAACGACAAAACAGGCGCGGCTGCTATGGCGGCAAGTATTGCGGCTAATAAAACTGCTATTGAAGCAATTAACAATGAAACTACCGGTATCCTCGCAGTAGCTAAAAAGTATACTGATGATAGTATCACAAATCTTCCTCTTGCTACTGGTACTGTTGTAGGTCTTGTAAAAGTTGATAATAAGACTATTCAGGCGGCAGAAGATGGTACAATTTCCGTTAAGGCTGTTTCTACCGACCTTCTTGCTCAGGGCACTCAGGAACTTATTCTTGACGGTGGTAAAGCTTCCGGGGCAAATGTTACTAATTAATCTAAAATAAAAATAAACTATAAGTGAGAGAAAAATCTCTCACTTATAGTTATTAATTCTTAATATAAAGGAGAATATTCAAAATGGCTGTTGAAAATAAGAGACTTAATACTAGAATTCTTTTAAAGTATGACACATATGAAAATTGGTCTACTAATAACCCTAATCTATTAAAGGGTGAAATGGCGATTGCCGTTATTGATGTTAGTGATAATACTCAAACTCATTCTGGACAGACTGTTCCTCAGTTACTGGTTAAGGTTGGTAATGGTCTTGAAGGTGATGCCGGTAAATATAATTCCCTTCCTTTCATAAGTGGTCTTGCTGCTGACGTTCACAGTTGGGCTAAGGCTGCCTCTAAGCCTACTTATGCTATTAATGAAATTAATGGCGCTAAGGAATATCGAACTCTTCAGGGTACTGATGAATACACTTGGATTCTTCAAGCTCGTAAAGCACAATCTTCTGATACATGGGAAACTGTTTCTACTATCGACCTTGCTAAGATTAGCGCTCGTATTAAAGCTGTTGAAGATAGAATGACTACCGCAGAAGGCGATATCGACAAATTAGAAGGTACTGTTGGTGACAGTAGCGGCGGTCTTGTTAAGGATGTTGCTGACTTGAAGGCTGCTGTTGGTGAAGGCGGTTCAGTTGCTGACGCTATTACCAATGCTATTAATGGTCTTGATTCTACTAAGAGTCAGGTTGCGGGTGCAGATGGTCTTGCTCTTGAAGTAGTTCAGGAAAATGGCGTAATCAAGAGCATTTCTGGTAGCATTGCTGCTAATACCTATGATGCTCATGGTTCTGCTTCTACCGTTGAAGGCAAATTAAACGATTATAAGACCACTAATGATGCTGCTGTTAAAGCTGCTAAGGCCGCTGCTGATAAGGCTCAGGGCGATGTAGATCAGGAAATTCTTGACCGCCAGGCTGCTATCTCAGGTTTGAAGATGACTGCCGCAGTTGAAGGCACTCAAGGACCTGGTACTGTTATTAAATTTATTGATAAAGTAAATCAGACTAATGGTGTTGTTTCTGCTGAACTTGGTGAACTTGTATTTAATTCTGCTTATAATGCAGAAAGCAATAAAGCTGCTACAATGTCCGACATTACTGATACCTTAGCTAACCTTAATGGTGCTATGCGTTTCAAAGGTGTTAAAGATTCCGTTCCTGCCGACAGTAGTGACTACATTAGTGGTGACGTAATTATTGTAGGTACTAAGGAATACGTATTTGATGGTACCAACTGGGTTGAACTCGGTGATGAAACTACCGCAGGTACTTTAATCCAAGGTATTAAAGGTAGTTCTACTAGCACTGCTGATAAAACCGTAACTGCTCACACTCAGTCTAATGGTGTTGTAACTTTCACCTATTCTGATATCGCTATCGCAGAAGGCCAGGTTGAAGGTCTTACTGATAAGCTTACTACTATGCAGGGCGAAATTGATGCCGAAGAAACTCGCGCTGCTGCTGCTGAAAATGGCTTAAAGGGTCGTCTTGACACCGTTCAAGGTACTGACACCGCCAAGTCTATGCGTGAAGTCGCACAAGAAGTTTCTACCAGTGGTCTTACAGGTCTTACCAACACTAATGTTTAGACCCTCGGCCAAGATGAAACTGCTCTCGTAGTTAGCCAGAATAGTGGTGCTGTTGCTGTAACCAAGCAGAAGATTCAAATTGCTGAATCTCAGGTTACCGGCTTAACTGCTGCTCTCGCTCTTAAAGCTACCGAAGCAGATTTAACTGCTGCTGAAAATCGCATTAAGGCTAACGAAGATGCTATTACCAAACTTAATGGCGCTGATACCGTAGTAGATTCTGTTGCTAATAAAATTAAGACTGCTATTGAAGGTCTTGACAAGACAGATACCGCAGTTGAAGGCCAGTTCGTAACTTCTGTAAGCGAAGAAAATGGTGTTATCACTGTTGCTCGTGGCGCAGTAAATGTTAAGGATTTGGAACAAACTGCTGATACTTATGTAGTATTTGATTGTGGTTCTTCTTCTATTAATATCTAATTTAAATTAATAAAAAGGCTCGCTTGATTAAAAATCGAGCGGGCCTTTTCTTTTTATAAAAATCTTGGAGGCAAAAGATGAAAAATCCTTTAAATATTAGAATTATTTCACGCAATGATATTTCCTCCAATTGGGAAGATATAAATCCTATTCTTTTAAAAGGAGAGATAGGAATTGAAATTGATACCAATAAAATTAAAATAGGTGATGGCGTAAAGACTTGGACTTAGCTTGATTATGTTAATAGTAGCGCAAGCCTTATTGTAGTAGAAAATTTTAGTGATCTCCCAGAAGAAGGAGTAAACGATAAACTTTATAAAGTTTCTTCATCTCAATTGCTTTACATCTGGAATTCTCTTACAAATACTTATACACCTTTAGGATAGGGCGGAGGAACAGACGAAGGAGAAAAAGGTTATAAAATTACTTTCCAAAATGCTCTTGATTCAGTAATCTTGCTTGCTTTATAGGATGATCCTGTCATCTTGAAATTTCGTTATTCTTCTATAAACGAGAATGGGCTTAAAGATGGGACAGGTATAGGTACTCTTGTAGTAAATGATGTTAAAAAGGCTACGATAGCAATTCCGCAAGGTTTGAGTACACTTGATATCACCAAATATCTTTCACTTGGAGAAAATCAAATTACATTAACTGTAAAAAATTCTGATGGTAAAATTGATAATATAGATTATGTTTGTGAAATTATAAATCTTGAATTAGAAACTAATTTTAAAGCTATGGGTATTTATTCAGTGGCAACTGATTTTCCATTTACTATTATTGGAGCTGGTGAAAAAACCATTCACTATGTTATGGACGGAGAAGAAATTTATAGCGAGGTTTTAACTAATTCTACTAAATTTGCTCATAACTATAAAATACCAATGTAGCCTCATGGCGATCACGTGTTCCAAGTGTATGCTGATATGACAGTCAATAATATGACTATTACTAGTAATACATTAACTGCGGGCATGATATTTGTTGATGAAAGTATGACAAATACTTTTATTCTTTCTACTTTTACCCAAACTGAAAGTAAACAAAGTGAAGTAATCACTATTCCATACCTTGTTTATAATCCATTTGAAGAAACTACTTCAACCACACTTACTATAATTTAGGAAGATGGAGAAGAATATTCAAACAAAGAAATTATAGTAGACCAGACTCCACAAAATTGGATAGTATAGGATTATCCGGCAGGCAAAGTAAAATTCCGCATTTCCGCACATTCTGAAACTGAAATTGATGCTATTAAAGAATTTGAAGTAAATGTTGAACCCTCTTCATTTACATTAACACCAGTGGCAACAAATCTAGCCTTAGAATTCTCTGCGGCAAACCGTTCAAATAATGAAGCTAATCCCGCACAATGGTCATATGGAGATATCGAAGCAACTTTTGAGCGTTTTGCATGGTCGGTTGCTGATGGTTGGGTTGAATCAGATTCAGGTGAAACTGTATTACGTTTCTTGCCAAAAAACAAAATGGTTATTCCGTATTAGCCTTTTGCTACTGATAAGCGCACAGCGGGTTATACAATAGAAATAGAAATGGCTACACATAATGTTAAAGACTATGACTCAGTAGTTCTTTCTTGTGTTCATGAAGGTAGAGGTTTAATAGTTAAATCACAATCACTTATCTTTAAGTCAGAGCAATCAGAAGAGATTATAATGATGTTTAAAGAAGATGAGCGTGTACGCATTACTATTACAATAGAGCCTCAAACTCTTAATCGTTTTATGAAATTCTATGTAAATGGTGTTCTTTGTGGCGTAGAGCAATACGTAGAAAATGATAACTTTAAATAGGCAATTCCGCAAAATATTACTATTGGTTCTGATACTTGCGGTCTTGACCTTTACAAGCTTCGTTTTTATGATCGTAATTTAAGTGATGATGAATAGTTAAATAACTTTATTTGCGATCGCTCTACTATTACCGAACGTATTGCCGCATAGGAGCGCAATAATATATATGATACTTCCGGTACTCTTACTATTAGTTCTTTGCCACCTACAATTCCATATATTGTAATGCAGTGTCCTGAATTACCGCAATATAAGGGCGATAAGAAATCTAACGTTAGTATGTATTATGTAGACAGACTTCATCCAGAACGTTGTTTCTCTGCTTCTGGATGCCAATTTGATGTTCAAGGTACTTCTTCTGCGGGTTATCCTATTAAAAATTTCAAAATTAAGTTTAAAAAAGGTATTGATTACAATGATGGAACACACGCAGATGGTTATCCTATTTTAGAAGATGGTTTGATTTCTAAATGTTTCTGTCTTAAAGCCGACTATGCCTCTTCCGAATAGGCTAATAATGTAATGCTTGTGGATTATTATGATTAGCTTATTAGAAATTATTATTTAACTCCTGCTCAAGAAGAAGATCCAAGAGTGCGTGTAGGCATTTCTGGCAAACCTATTGTTGTTTTCTGGGAAAATACCGATACTAGTGAAATCAAATTCCAAGGCCAATATAACATGAATAATGATAAAAGTAATGAGAATGTATTTGGTTTTGATAGAGATAAATGGCCTAGAACTGAATGTTGGGAATTTTCTAATAATACCTCTGACCGTACATTATTCAAAAAATCTGAATGGGAAGAAACTGTTACAGATAAAGATGGAACTGTATCTCCCGCTTGGATGGCTGACTTTGAAGCGCGTTTCCCAGATGTAAAACCAGCATATAATAATTATACTCAATTTAAACGTTTTTGCGATTTTATAGTTTCTACTGACCGCGCGCAAGCGACTAATGCCGATTTAGGAAGCACAATAACTTATGCAGGCGTTGAATATACTACAGACAGTCCAGAATATCGTTTAGCAAAATTTAAAAATGAATTTGAAAATTATGCTATTAAAGATACATTTATTTTCTACTATCTCTTTACAGAAACTTTCTTAATGATTGATAGCCGTGCTAAAAATATGTTTTTAACAACTTTTGATGGTGAACACTGGTTCCCAATTCCTTATGACTTCGACACGGCGATTGGTATGTAATAATGCCTGTTAAATCTTTTCCGCCTCATCAACGGGGTTCATTTATATGAGCTAACGGGGAAACCTAAGTTTATATTTTATAAATATGGCAATCCCGTGGGAAAATAAATAATTCAATAAAATTATAAAATTAATAGGAAATAATGATTTTAAATAAACGAAATTGAATTATTTATAAACCTGTATCGACTATCCTCGAATCGGAGGGGTAGGGCTGCTATTGATACGCAGTTCGAAAAAGATTTTGTAAGTTAATAAAACTTATTAAGATATAGTCAGTACCAATAGAAATATTGGGTTAAAACGATTAACAACGAAGGTGCTCTTGTTTTTGACTATGACCTTGAAGATACAGATATGGTTGGTGAAGAAAAAGTATTCAATGGACAAGATAGTGTTCTTTGGATTAATGTGCGAGATGCCTTCCAAACAGAACTCTTCACCATGTATGATGAATTGCGTCAAAGTGATAAATTTGCGTATGATGTAATTAAAAATAAAATGGAAGAACATCAATCTGTATGGCCAGAAGCAATATGGAATGCTGATGCGAAGGTAAAATATTTAGATATCTATCTTACCGAAGGCGAAAAATATTTTGAAATGTGTCAAGGCAATAAAGCTGCATAGCGCGACTGGTGGCTATTTAATGCCTTTAAATATCGTGATTCTAAATATCAGTGTGGCGATAGTAATGAGCAAAGCGCATTTTTTAGAGCATATGCGCCAGCAGATATGATTGTAACGCCTTATCAGCATCTATGGCCTAGAGTAGATTTTACGGATAGTTATCCAGTAACCAAGAGAAGTAAACGTAATGTACCAAATTTGTTAAAGAATCCTTTAGACACGGCTTCCGATACAGAAATTTGGTTGCGTTCGGCAGACCGCATGGCAAGTTTTGGAGATTTGAGTAGTTATCAACCCGATACTGTAAAATTTGCTTCCGCAGTTAAATTACAAGAAATTATTCTAGGTAGTTCAGAAGAGGGTTATCAGAATCATAAATTAAGTTCTGTGGAATTAGGTAATAATAGATTAATTTCTTATATTAATATAGAAAATTGTATTAATTTAATTAGTCCAATTAATCTTTCTAATTGCTACAATTTAGAAACCGTTAAAGCCAAGGGTTCGGCTTTAACCTCAATTACTTTTCCTATTGGTGGACATCTTACAACCCTTGAACTTCCTGCCACATTTACAAACTTGACTCTGCGCAATCAGCATGGAATTGAGAGTTTTTCTATGGAGAGTTATGATTTAATTAACACTCTTTGGATTGATGATACTCCTGGCCTTCCAATAGAAGAATTACTATTAAATACTCCTAAGCTTGACCGAGTAAGAATAGTTAATACCACTTGGGATGTAAGTAGCGAAGAAAATCTTCGTACTATTTTTGAAAAACTTAAAACCTGCGGCGGTATTGATGCTAATGGTAACAATACTTTAGATGGAATTGCCGTCATTACAGGTAGAGTTAATATAAATTCTATTTCTGAAAGTTTTCTTGAAGAACTTAATGAAGCCTTTCCTGAATTAATAGTTTATGTTAATAATAAAGCACAATTTTTTATTAAATATATAAACCATAATGGAGAAATTCTTTATAAGTATATAGCAACTAATAACGAAGATGTTATAGACCCGATTAAAGAAAACTTAATAGAAACGCCTACAATAGCAGCTACTGAAGATACAAGATGGACATTCAAAGAATGGAGTAATTTACCAACTAATATCCAAAAGCCATAGAATATTATTGCTTTATATATAAAAACTTATAGAGTGCGCTTTATAGATGGTAATAATAAAGTAATCTATGAAGATTGGATTGAAGAAAATACTGCGGCAACTGACCCAGTTTTAGCAGGATATGTAGGTGTCCCAACTAAAATCGCTGATACTCAATACTCATATGCTTGGATTAGTTGGAATGTTGAATTTAATAATATAACAGCGCCACTTGATGTTTATGCAACATTTAATCAAATATTGAGACAATATACTGTTCGTTTTAAAAACAGTGGAATAATTATTCAAGACACTTAGGAATATTATGGAAGTTATGCTTCTTATAATGGTGATGAAAATAGTATTAAAAAGTTAGTTAATGGCGCTCCTTCAGAATATTATGAATTTGCTGGTTGGTCTCCTGATTTATCTACTCCAATTACCGGTCCTACGGAATATAATGCTCAATTTGTTTTTGTAGGATATATTGATGAAACCTGGGAAGAAATTATAAATAATATAGATTCTGGTAATCTTGAAAATTATGGTTTATGCGGCCGCAAATTAGATACATTAACTTGGTCTTTTGGAGGTCAAACATATTCTCAAGACGTAGAATTTGAAATTATAGGTGTATAGCATGATGAAATGGAAAATGGTGCTAGGGCTTCTTTAACATTTAGAGCTTTCTTAAAAGGAAATTATACTCTTAATACTAGCCTCAAACGCGTAGAAGGAAATCCTAATTCTGGAGCTTATGACTCTATGGGTTGGTACGCTTGCGATCTTCGCACTTGGTTAAATGATGAAGTTGATAATAAGAGTTTTATAAATGCATTACCAGAAATTTTAAGAAATAATCTTAAAGCCGTAAAGAGAATAAGTGATAATGGTTCATATGGCAGAGATTTACCTCTGTCTGTAACTTATGATAAAATTGCGCTTGGTTCTTTAGAGGAATTTGGTTTAACTAATTTTAGTGATGTAACTCCTGGATAGGGTACTCAATATCCAATAGTAACCGATGATGAATCTCGTAAATTCCCAGAAATTACGGGAGTAGATATTCCTACTTATTGGACACGCACTACTGGTAATGGTAACGTCCATCAATGGTATTTTATTGATATGGACGGACGTAGAGCTACTGGTGGCGGCGCAAACTATAATCGTATTGCTATACTCTTAAGTATTTGAGGAGGATGTTAAATGTATAAAATAATTGAAAATAACCAAATTATTGACGTTATGAAAAATTTAAATTTTGTTAAATATCTTCCAAAGACAAAACGCGCTGTTAAAATTGATGAGCGTCAGGCTAATGGTATTCTTTCTTCTAATAGCTCAGTTATTTATCATATTTATGGTACACCAAATACTTTTCCGGATTAGAGAAAAACAGTAACTTATGAAAAGATTGAACAAGAAGAATATGATAGATTAACGAAATAGTTAAAAACAAATGAGGTTCTTGAAGAAAGAGTTAGAGAATTAGAAAAAATAGTTAAAGAATTGAAAGAATTATTAGTAATAGACATATAAAAAAAATTGGACTTTTAAGATTAATCAATTACAATTAAATTTTATATATATATGTAAAGATTAAGCCTGAAATGGATTGGCTTAAAATATACTCCTGTATAAAATTTGAAAGCGATAATTTGAAAGGAGAAATAAAAGGTAGAAACCTTCTCCTTTCTTTTTACGCGCTTTTAAAGAAATTTAAAAGCGCGTTTTTTTTATTTTAAGCAAAAAAGGAGGAAAGAATAATAGCTAATGAAAAAGTTTTTCAAAGTCGTATATAGCTAAAACACGATATAGAAGAAAATTGGTTAAAAGCAATAAACTTTGTTCCAAAAGAAGGCGAAATTGTCATTTATGATTCGGATAGTAATAATCCTACGCCAAGATTTAAAATTGGTGATGGAGTTACTGTGATTGGGTCATTGCCTTTTGTGGCCGCGCAAGCCGATTGGAATATTACTAATGAAAGTGATAGTGGATATATCAAAAATAAACCTAATTATGATAAAATCGTCACAGATTTGGAAGAATTATCTACTAATGTTGCATATATTAATAAAGAAGCTAACGAAAATATTGAAAGCCCAGATATTGCAGCATCAAGTGTAATTATTGATTCGGCATTATCGAGAACAAGTGCTAACCCAGTTCAGAATGCCACTATAACTGCCGAATTAGATACTATTAAAGATGCTAAAGCAGATTGGAATCAGAATGATGAAACAGCGATTGATTTTGTACGGAATCGGACGCACTATGACAGTCGTGTAATAAAAACAATTGAAAAGACTTTTGAAAACATAACAGAAACTAAACCTGTAAAACTCGCAGACGCTGACATTGATATTAACAGGATCGTGTCATATAGTGTATCAGAGACTATTGAAGAAAATACTTATAATACCATTGTAACAGACATTTTGATAGATGATATTAGTGAGATGTTGGATAAGCCAACAGGAAGCGTTTTCGAGATTAGGTCTAATGAGGGGCGTGGTCCGATTCTGGACTATTTCGCTGTCCCAGTTGAGATACCAAACCAATCAGATGATGGTTCTGAGACAACGGTTACTTATCATGGACTATATGGTATGGTAGATGCAGTGGATATTTTAGTCAAATTTGAGATTAACATCGAAAGTGGTGAGCTTAAACAAATTGATTCAAAATTTATACCGGAAACTGACCCGTCGAAGATTAAGGATATGTATTATGAAGAGGCTGGCACGGACACCAAAGGTCTTTCGTATAACATTCCTATAACGTCTGAAGAATCCACACATGAAGAAATCCCATTTGAAGTTGGGCAAAAGTGGAATGTATATACGAATGGCAGTACCTTATATAGTGAGAATGCAGAGGTAAAGAAAACATCTAACGGGACACTTTATATAGGTGATTACCCAACTCCCGCTCCATATTATGTTACAAAAACGACCGTATGCGGTTTAAGCTTCTGGATAAGCAATGCTCAAGTCTCATCGATAACTATAACCTGTGTTGAAAGTGCAAAAAAAATTCATAAAATTCCGATAAGATATTTACCGGATAATGTGTTCACACAAGATAATGCCCCTGCGAAGTTTGGTATGGGCTCGATGTCTGTTGTAGAAGGTGATTCGAAAGCGAGCGGCATGAACGCTCATGCTGAAGGAACTAGTACATAGGCAAGTGGGGATTACTCTCACGCTGAAGGTAATAGAACGACAGCATCTGGGGCAAGCTCTCATGCTGAAGGAGGTAGTACATCTGCAAGTGAGGACTACTCTCACGCCGAAGGATTTAATACATCTGCGCATGGGCGTTACTCTCATACCGAAGGAATTAACACGACTACTTATGGGGTCTTTTCTCATGCTGAGGGTAATGGTACCGTAGCATCAGCTCAATCACAGCACGTACAAGGGGAATATAACATTCCTGATTCAAGTACCCCGACAAAACGTGGTATGTATGCCGATATTGTTGGCAATGGCAAATCGTCTAGGGTGCTCTCTAATGCATACACTCTAGACTGGGACGGCAACGGTTGGTTCGCCGGAGATGTGTACGTTGGCTCGACTTCTGGTACAAAAAAAGATTCAGGTTCAAAAAAGTTAATCAAAGAAGGTGATGATATTATAATTCAATCATCAACAGAAGGTTCAACCAAGAAATTCAAGATAACTGTAGACGACAACGGAACATTATCGGCTGTGGAAGTGAATACTTAACCTAAAAGAGACCTGCATGACCACAATAATATCGGCAATAATCGCTGCGGAGACAGGGCTAATTCTTCTGTATCCACTGAAGATAATGCGAAAAAACAAGATTACCATAGATAATAATTATTAATTATTGTAAATTTAATTACACAATTTTAATGGGCTAATTTCACTTAAATTAGCCCATTTTAATACTTATAGATAGATAATAAAGATAATTAAATAAAATAAAAGGAGGAAAATTTATGTCAACTACAGTTAAGACAGGTTGGTTGAATGATAAAAACGGAGATAAATTTGCTCCTAAAACATTAACATCGCAAGTGCAAACAAGTGATGGTACTCTGTTTGAAGATAAACTTCAAACAGATTTAGATACAACTCTGGCGACAGCACAAGCATATACTGATACTAAAACCGCAGAATTAGCTTCTACTATAGAAATAACTAATAGTATCTCTGCTCATAACACTTCTGCTGATGCTCATAGTGATATTCGCGATTTAATTACTGGATTAACTGCGCGATTAAACACATTGGCGGATAGCAATGATACAACTCTCGATCAGATGAGTGAGATTGTTGAATATATTAAATCCAATAAAAGTTTAATTGATTCTATTACAACAAATAAAGTCAATGTTTCTGATATTATAAATAATCTTACAACCAATGTTACAAATAAGCCTTTAAGTGCTGCGCAGGGTGTCGCTATTAAATCTCTTATTGATTCTTTACAGACAGTCGTAAGTGGTAAAGCAAATTCAGAACATATTCATGCAATATCAGATGTGACCAATTTACAAACTATATTAGACGCGAAAGTTCCTGATTCAAGAACTATTAATGGTATGGCGCTAAGTACTAATATTACTCTTTCTGCTTCTGATGTAGGCGCAGATGTAAGTGGTAGCGCAAATGAAGCATTAGTATCAGCAAAAGAATATACGGACACTGAAGTAACTGCAATAAAAAATATTTGGTACGGCACTTGTACAACCGCAAGCGCAACAGCTGCGAAAGTAGTAACCACAATCACAGGCGACTTTACACTTAAAGAAGGTGCAACAGTTTATGTCCTTTTTAATACTGATAATACATCAACATCTCGCATAACCTTAAATGTTGATGGTACAGGTAACATAACAGTAAACTTAAATTCCACTAATGGCATGACAGCATATCAGATTGCCGCAAAACAAGTAATATGCTTTGTTTATGATGGAGAATCATTCAGAGTTCAAGGTGGTTCTCTTGCAACGACTACATATTATGGTCTTACAAAATTATCATCTTCAACAAGTTCTACTGCTACAAATATGGCGGCAACTCCAAGTGCGGTTAAAGAAGCTTATGATTTGGCAAATGCGGCAGTGCCTGTTAGCGGTGGTACTATGACTGGCATACTTACTGCACAAAATAACACATCATATACAACAAAACAAGTAAGAAATATTATCCTTGTGGCAGAAGGAAACAGTCTTCCAAGCGGTAGCAATGGGGATATTTGTCTTGTCTATACGCCATAAGGAAGTGATAGATTATGAGTACACAACTTGGTAAATTAAGTGTGGGTAGCACTGTTTTTTTAGACGTTGATGGTGGAAAAAGAGACTTTATAATAGTTAACCAAGGATTGCCTTCTTCTGTTTATGATGATTCTTGCGACGGAACTTGGTTATTGATGAAAGATATTTATGAGCTAAGGGCATGGAACGAAAACATTTCAACTTCAAATTCTTATTCTAAAAGCTCAATTCATAACTATTTAAACAGTAAATTTCTTGAACTTTTAGATCCGGATATTCAAAATGTTATCAAATTGGTGAAAATTCCTTATGCTAAAACAAGTGATACAACTGATTCAAGCGCGTCAGGTTCAATGACTGATTCAACTACATCAGGTTCAATGAATGGCACAATTGCGTCTGGCTCAAATGGATTGATGACGAAAATATTTCTTTTGTCTTTAGTTGAAACAGGAATAAATTATCCAAATGTAATAGCAGAAGGCTCAATTCTTGAATATTTTACTCCCTCAGATTATGACGCACGTAAATGCTATTACGAAGGTAAGACTCGTGAATGGTGGTTGCGTTCTATTTATATAAAGAATAATTCTGATGCTGCTTATATTGATACTACAGGTGGTCTCTCTAGGGGTACTGTTTTCAATGCAGATATTGGTATTCGTCCTGCTATGATACTTCCCTCTGCGCTTATAGTTAACGATGATGGTTTTGTTACACCTGTCTCTGCTTCTATGGGTGTGCGAGGTAATGTTACAATTGACGGTATACAAAAAGATTTGACTGGTGAATCGTATGTAAATATTAATGGTGTATGGAAACCTATTGTGAAATTTTATACTTGTATTGATTCAGTCTGGAAATCATCTAATGGTGAATAAATTAAGAAGGATAATATGATTATTCGTACAAATAATAAAAATATCAAATGGAAAGTAATTTAATTAAAAAGGAGAAAGATATTTTATCTTTCTCCTTTTTCTTATTTTTGGCCCAATATAATTAATTTATCCAAATAATTCTATAAAAATTAATAGAATCAAAAAGAGAAAAGGAGAAGATAATTATGGTTGATACTCCAATTAAAATAAGCCGAGGACTAGAAGCAAATATTCCAATAGAGAAAATAGACGGAAATGTTTATTTTTGCACTGATACCGGCAATATTTATATAGATTGTATAAAAGAAAACCTATTAGAAAGAGTTTAGATATCTGCGGCGGCTGCTAAAGAATTCTTGCGCTCAGATGGTACGAACGTAAGCGCAGATGAAATAACAAGGACTATTATAAGGAGATGGGAATAATGAGAACAGGATTGTATTTAGGTGAAGTTCCTATTGGAAAAGTAATAGTAGCAGTAGCGGATGAGAATGGGATAAAACTACAAGAAAAAACTGTTGTACCACGCAAAGGCGATCCTATTGAAGTAATTCCTGATAATGGTACAGATGGTTTATCTAAAGTAACAGTAGAGCCAATACCTGATATTTATATAGATACTACCACTAATAATGCACCCCATGCAGAAAATATGCTAGAAGGAACTATTGCTTTTGCTAATACTAATAAAATAGAAGGAACAATGCCTGACAAAGGGGCAATTAGTGAAACTATCGATGGAATAAATACAGAAACATATGTAATTCCAAGCGGATATCATAATGGCTCTGGAACGGTATCCCTTACTAATGATATACAAAACGAGGTTACTACTCAAGAGAATATTATAGCAGAAATTAATGCTATATTAGACGCGAAAGCATCGGCATATCCTACGATTATATATGATGCGTCAACACAAACCTTATCAATTACAGAAGTTGGAGGATAAGGTGATAATATGGCAAAAAAAATATCTACTCTTAATATGTCAGACAAAATCGAGGTTAGTGTAAATAGTGATTACCAATCACGCCTTGGCAATAAAATCATTTTTGTAGTAGCAGATAAAAATCATGCTGGATATCCTGATAATTCTGTTACATTAATTACTGAAAAAATCATTCAGTTAATGTGTTTTGATGCAAAAGAACCAAAAAATAGTACTAACAAATATATTAAAGCCTATGGCAACAGTAGGTATTCTTACTCTAATATATTACAATGGTTGAATAGCAGTGCGGCAGCGGGAGCATGGTATGCGGCTCAACATACTTATGACGCGCCACCTACAAATAGTAATGTTGAAGGCAACTGGAATGAATATAATGCATTAGCAGGATTTCTTACAATGCTTGACGTGGATTTCGTATCTTCTTTACTTGATACTACATATACATCGTCCTATTATAATGGAATATCTGGTGACTATAGCTCCGTAGAAACAATTATATCTAAATTTTTTCTTGCATCATTGTCTGAAGTAAATGCGAGTAGTGATAATGAGGGAACGGCATTATCTTTATTTTCAAATGATAGTTCTTTTCTTATGGCATATCCTACCGCAGAAAGTATATCAAATTCTGAGTATACAACAAACATATCAACAACAACGGCACACGAATGGTGGCTTAGAACACCTTATACAATCAGGGCAGATTACGCTCGTATAATTACATCAAGCGGAGATTATAGTGCTTATAGTGCATATGATGGCACAAAAGGTCTTAGACCATTATGCAATATAAGTGGTGACACATATGTATCGGATACAGTCAATTCCGATGGATATTATACACTTGCAGAGAGTCCTTATAATGTGACATTGAATAATGTTACATATAAAAATGTACAAAATATTATATATCAAGGACAACCCATTTCAACTTTAATTAAAAATGGTGTTGTTATTTGGCAGAAAGGAGGTGAATAAGAATGGCAATTACTATAACAAACAATACAACATTATTAAACGAATTAAAAACTAAAGCAGAGAGTCTACCAAATAAAGAGATAGCAGGTGTCGACGTATCAGGTGTCACTGCTACAGCAAGTGATGTATTATCTCCAAAGGTATTTGTTGACTCTACTGGAGTAGAACAAACTGGTACTATTGTGACTAGAACAGCAAATGATTTAACTGTTTCAGGAGCAACTGTTACTATTCCCGCTGGATATTATGCTATTGATACCTCGAAATCTGTGGCAACTGCAACTCAAGCAACGCCAAACATTAATGTTTCGCCTACCGGTTTAATTACAGCAAGCGCAACACAATCGGCTGGTTATGTATCAAGTGGAACAAAAGAAGCCACAAAGCAATTAAGCACAAAATCTGCTGCTACATATACTCCAAGTACAAATAATCAGACTATTTCTTCTGGATATTATTTAACTGGAACACAAACTATTAAGGGAGATAGTAATCTTGTTTCAGAAAATATTAAATCTGGTGTAACTATTTTTAATGTAGCTGGAACTTATAAGGGTAGCTCATCTAGTTATCGTCACGATCAAACAGGCACATATTTTGCTGGAACAGCTTCTAGTACTAGAACTATTACGTTCAATATCACGGGAATAAAAGATGTTCCTCTAGCAGGCTTTATTGTATTGCCAGAAACTACATTGTCACGTCCCTCGTCAACAACTTATAGTTTGATCGTTTCCCTTACTTGTATGGATAGTTATGGGGAAGGGGATACTGGTGATGGAAGTATCAGCATTACAGATGGACATAAGTGGGAGTATACCACCATAGGCAGATCAACTGGTATTACTTTTAGTAATGATGCAGATTCACAATTTAGTTATACTCGTTCAGGTGACACTTTAACTATCACTTCAGCGACAACAAGCATTAGATTTTCGACCGTCAGAGGGGAACGATATAGACTATACCCTATATGTGCGAATACTGTATATGCTGATTTTGAAGGCATTCCAATCGAAGTAGGCTAAAACAACTATTTTATATTTATAAATTAAAAGGAGAACTTATTATGGCTATTAAAACTAAATTAATTCAAAACGCTTCTATTACTAAGAA